>Ga0099825_1002745_pt1 | contig 23478 bp, 5 predicted proteins | sample SiratroredBW_FD_76838 | JGI IMG/M metagenome (GOLD analysis project Ga0099825, IMG submission 76838) | Root nodule microbial communities of legume samples collected from California, USA - Siratro red BW | ecosystem: Host-associated > Plants > Roots > Nodule | place: USA: California | collected... | reverse complement strand
AACCTTCCCTCTCAAATAAGGATCTTTGGTTACAAGCATGTGACAAGTTCTTTTAATGCCAAGTTTTGTGATCAGAGGAGGTATGTCTATCTCTTTCCTGTGTTTGGTATTGATCCAAGTTGTCACAGTGATAGAGACTGTCATGTGATGATGGGTTTGTATGGGTGGGGTTTTGGTTTATTTTTTCTTTTTTATGTTTATTTCTGTCGTGACTAACATTAGTGGCAGTGGTGGCCGGTCGTGAATGCAATTTCCCATTTTGGAAGTTGGTACCTTTAGTGGGCATCTATGATTGCTTTCTATCATCAATAACTTGATTTTACATTGATTGGGTTATATGTGTTGAAATTTTGGAACTAGTTTATCTTTGATTGTCGTGTGTAATGTTGATTAAATTTGAACTTGAATTTTGTTTTTAAACTACTGGTTTGGTTTAGTTAAGTTTAATTAAGTTTCATGAATTTGATTAATTAACTAGATTGAACTTGGGTTTAATGAACTACATTGAATTTTGGTTGAAATTGAACTTGAGTTTAATGAACTACATTGAAGCAAGGACGATAACAACAAAAGGTCACAAGTTGGAGGACGCCATGAGGATGATGCAGCAACAACTTGCAATGATGATGAAGTGTCAACGTGGCGATGCTTCAAATAGTACAAGCCAAGTCCATGCCCACTATGCTGAAGACGATGACCACCAACTCCTTCCTTAACCTTTAACCTCATATGATGCAAGTTTCGTTACTACCACATTTTTTCTTATTTATATAACATATTTTTCTTTACTTTCATGATTTATTAAAATTATTTACATTGTTTGACAAGTTTTCGCTAAATCACTAGAAGGTTTCTTTAATTCTTACTTATTTAATTTTAGTTTTAAGTGAACTGTATTTTAAATATTAACCTTTTAAGCAAAGATTGTTGTCATTTTGGTACTATTAGAACTTTTATATTTCATTTACATTTTTATTTCAAATTATATATATGTTTGTTGGGAATTTTCTAGTTTTTGAGTATTTTTGTTTTTAATCGTTATATTTTTTTTAATTCTATTTCCTCTTTTTGTCGACCTTTGCGATAGTTAAATTGATGCAAAATTTATCTATTTCATGACGATCAGTTCGTCACAACTTGATTAGTGATGACCTAGTTATCTCTAGGTTAACATTGTTAGTGATGATAAGGCCCTCGTGATGACCGTCGCTAATCAACTTGCGATAGTTTCACTATCGCTAATCACGATAGATCTATTGGTGGCCTGACCCGTGCTATTTGTGACCTTTTTTACGTCAGCTTGACTGATGCAATTTGCGTCCAACGGCTTGGCTAACGTTACATGTAAATAACTTCCATCATTTTAACGTTCATTATATAATGAGTCGATTTTTAACCTGTAACGTCGATATTTGACTGACACTAAATTTCTTTTGTAGTGATTGTTTATTGCTACAACATTAATCTTATAGGGCAGATTACTTACTATTACATTTTTTTTATATTCCATAATAGATATTTTGTTTGATCCTCAAGGTTTTATTAAACTTGTTTTTTTCTTTTTTTACCTATAAATAAGTTTTTACCATCTTATCAAATTGATGATGGGCGGGAAATGCTTTTTTTTTTTTTTATGTATGAAAGTCTTTTATATATTATATATGTATTAGGAGTACACATTAAATAAATAAAACTAGAAAATACTAAAACTGTATTAATTAAATAAAACTTATTTTTAAAATAATTAAAAAATCTATCTATTTCTTTTAATGTTAAAATGTTTTTAATGTAAGTATACTAATTTAAAATGTACATATTATTGAATGTCGTTTATTACCTACATAGTAACAAGATTTTACCAAATACTATCCAAATTTAGGTATATCACATCATTCAATTCATCATTGAAAAACAACGTAGGTTTCGAAACAAGCAACTATACTGGGGAATTTGGGATCTCAGCTAAAATATTGTAGCATTTTTTGCAATCCTTCTATTATAAACAACGACGTATTGTCATGCATGATCGGTGTTCTAACATTGTCCACTTTTACATCTTTAACTATAATTTTATTTTATTTTTTAAGAAAGTGGAACTAAATTATCACTGAAAAAAGAAGGAACAAGTACATGCAACAAGAATGGTAAACAGAAATCCATTGGAGAAAGATAAAAAAGAATATAGTGCAAGAGAGAAATAAGCACAACAAATATTAGGTCATTACCTCTTTTCGTTCGTACTTACAGCAGTTTAAAGATTTTGCAGATTTGGAACACTAATAAATATACATAATCCCAGTTTTAAAAAAAAGAATTTAATTGATATTTTCCGTTTTTAATTATGTGTTGATTTTTTTATATTTATAATTTGTCAAATAATTATTTCTTTGTAATAAAATTATTTTAAAAAAAAAGACATTTTTATTATTTTCGTAATTTGTTTTAAAATATATGAAACTTCGACCATTATGGAAGAGCGATGAGTCAGATTTTAAAATAATTTTACTAAAACAAGCAAACTTTCTTCATAAATAAATTAATAGAAACAATAATTAGTGTCAAATTAAGAATGAAAGTTAATATTTTATTAGAAGTTGACTACATTGATTGAACTTATCTCCAGCTTAAAAGTCAATTTTTTTTCAAAACTATACTTGGATGGATAAGAGTAGATAATAACATATTAAAATATTAGACAAATATATACTAAATTTTAAGCAGATGAATTTTATTTTTTTTTTTTTAAATTTGGGCATGTTATTAAGAGGTATCCGTGGAAGAATCGTTTGTGGGAACCGGTGTTAGACAAAATCAGTAAAAGATTCTCAAGATGAAATGGGCTAAACCTATTCTATGATGGTAGATTGAGTTTGTCCTAATTGTTTTGGCACTTTTCTACTTATCCTTTTCACAAAATGCCAATCTTGGTTAAGAAGAAAATGATCAGAATCACATGAAATTTCTTCGAAGGCCAGGGAATGAAGGGAGTAAAATAGTTTGGATTAGTTGGGATAAAATGCAAACCAAAAGATATAGGTGGTTTAGAAGACAAATATATCAAATTCTTTTAATGAAAAAGTGAAAATGGAAGCTAGCTGCATAGAGTGATAATTGTGGAAGAAGGGCTTGGAATCTAAATACCAGAATTGGAGAAACTTAAAGAATGGTCCTAAGATGAAACACAATGGTGAGATTTCCCTAGTACTTTATTATTTTTTATATGTTCCTTTTGCTGATTAAGAAAAATATTTTGATAAGATGGGTGGAATGGGGAGGAAGTTTACTATAAAAAGTATCATATGTGATTCTTTAGGCCAGGAAGAATAGGAAATCAGAGTGCTAAGAAATATGCAAAAATGCTAAACAGAATTTTGAGGTGTTGGTCTTATATCCATTCACAAATTGCTCCAAAGGCTTTACTTTTTGCAAAAGTTATGTAGTATTATGAAATGGAGGGTAAATGTGGTTGTTGACAATGTGTTGGTTTTTTCTTTATGGTTAAACTTTTGTGTGGTCTTGCTTGTAGCAGTTCAATGTTATTTTCTTATTTGTCGATTAAAAAAGGAATTATTATACGTGTTGATGAACCCAACACACGAAAAAAAAAACGAAGAGAGAAGTAAATGGAGCATTCGATTGGATTGGAGAATTCTCGTGCATGCTTGTGTTAATGCAAAATAATTCTTCATCATAAAGATTGCTTATAGAGACGAGAAATTCCAATTTGGATTGAACAGCGTTGCACTACAAGCAGCTGAGAATTTTCAAAATCGACGGCAAAAGTAAAATAAGCACAACTTCTAATTATTTTACTCTAACTTCTGATCTTGCAAGTTTATCATATAATATAAGACTTTTACTGAAATGTATTTATTTCTAGAAAATTTCTTTTTTTCTTACCTTTCTTTTTCTTCTATTTATTTGTTTTATTATAATTGGAATATTGTTTCCTATTTTTTTCTCTTTCTTTAAGGTTTAACACTTAACAAATATTTTATTACTCATTCATTACATGTATTCTTGAATCTTGTATTTGAAAGTTTCATTGTCAGGTTGTATATCAAATGATAGCTTATGTGACAAGAGACATTTTCAAGAAAAAAAAAATCAAAATAAAAATACAAGGAAATTTTTTTATTATTTGTTTTGAACTTTGTTTTGAATTATATTTTTCCTTGTTTTTCCTTTTTTAATTTTTTCGCTTGATTTTTCATCAGTGCAATATCATATTTTTTATTTATTTTTATTTTTTAAAATCTTTTTTCTATTTCATATATCAACATAATCATCTAATTGTTTAATAGGTTTGAGAGGGTGAAAGTTTTGTTTAACTTGATAAATAAATGGTGATAATTTATTAGCTTCAATTATATAAAGGAGATTTGGTAATTCCACATAGAGTTAGTGAGAAGCTTATATTGATTGAGAAGGGATACTAAGAGTATACAAATGACAAAAGAGGAGATTGATAATAAAGATTGAGTAAAAAATTAAGATTATTTTGTTTTCTGGAGAGTCAATTCGCTATTCATCATTGGATTTTATCATGATGATAAAGAATTATCTATTTTTTAAGTGATATTTGTTTTCTTTCATACTCCTAAGTTTTTCTCATTTCAATTTTTATTTTCTATTCTTATTTTGTTCTTATATTTTTCATGCTTCATTATGTCTTTGGAATTTCATGAGTTGTTCTTCTTGATCTTATTTGTTTCATTTTAATCTTCTCTTAAATGCTAAGACATCTTTAAATCAATTCTAAAATCGAAATAAAATTTAAGGAATTTGTTTTCTAAATGCTTATAATCCTAATCAATGTCAAAGGACTATAGACTTTACAACTTAAATGATAAAGAATGTGATAATTAATCAAGATGTCATATTTGATAAGGAAGCTTGTTGGAATTAGTAAGAAGAAAAGGTAGATAAGAAATTATTTTAATAAATATCTTGCAATAGAATTTCACACCTGAAATGAAGAATTAACCAAACATACCAAGTTTATCACTCTTACCAACAAGTCTTTCAAGCTCAAGTTTCTCATCTTCAAACTCACACTCATTTTTATGGAGTATTTTAAGTGATATTTATACAATGTGTAATTTGTCACTTTTGATAACTTTTGATAACATTACACGAAAAATTGATTTTAAAAATTATAAAATATGTTTTAGCCAAGTTCAAGAGGGAGTAAATTGAACACTTTTAAAACTTTTTCGTAAATGTATTTTTCAATGTGAGAAATGAAAAATCTTTAAAGAAACTATTCAAGATGATATAAATTGCAATCATCAAAGGTTCAAAAACAAATTCCAAAATAAATGTAATCACACAGAGTCAGTAAACCGAAGACAGATTGTATTTCTGGAAAGGCAGTCAAATACTGCAAAAATACAATGTGCAGTAAAAATAGTATTTAAAGGTTAATCCAAGAACTCAAAGAATTAGATCAAATTCAGGTTTGAAATGAATTACAAATTAAAGAGTCTTTTATCAAACAACACAAATTATGTTTAATGTATGAAATCTATTTTCAACCAATTATTGTGACAAAACAACTTTTCTGGAAAAAATAACTGATGAATAATGAACCCAGTAAGTTGCGAAACTGCAGATTTATAGAAAACTAGTATAGTGGTTATTAATCAGATTCAGAACTGTCAAGAATAGACTGTGTTTAAACAAAATATATGTTTTCAGAAGTTACTTAAAATGTTTTCAGAAAGTTGAGGAAATTATCCAATTAACAAGGTTTAACAGATTCTGAAAAATCAAGAAAAGCAACAAGATTTATCAAGAACAATCAAGAGAGCAAGATAGAACAAGACACAAGTTATCCTGGTTCACCCTTCCACAAGGGCTACGTCCAGTCCCTTACACCACTATAAGGATTTTCACTATAAAAATATCAAACCATATCAGTTTACAAAAATTCAACCACTTGTTACTCGCAAGAATACACTGCTTCCCACAGAAAACAATTCGCTGAAACCTACAGCAGATCAAGAACTATACAGAATCCACTGTATAACCCAGAAAACCCCTTACTGATCCCCTTGATCCCCTCAGCAAGTTACAACCTGTACAGAACCCACTGTACAAACAAAATTACCACACCAGGTAACTCACACCAGAATAGAATTCAATATAATGAAAGAATTATCACAAACTCAGCAAAACTAGTACTTTTATACAACAAATTACAAAAGTAATGAAGAAAGGGTATAGAAGGCTTATTCAGTATGATCAGATCAGCAGTATAGCAACAACAGTCAATTCAAAGCTCCAGCAGTATTGAGAAAACAGTTCTTGAAGAGCTTTTCAAATGATCTTGATCACAAAAACTATTGGGGCGCTTTTTCTCTCTTGGAAAACTCAGAGCACTGATTTTGGAAAATGATTCAGAATGATTTCGTTATGTTCCAAAATTTCGCGCCAATTATTTATAGACAACTGTCATTTAAAATTCAGTCGACTGTTTTGTCAAATAGTCGATTGTTTTTCCTCAGTTAGTTAAAACAGTTGTTCAAACCTCAAAATCTGATTTTAGTAATTTTTAAAAACCTTATTTAAATCAGGTTTGAAAACATTGAGCTTATCCTTGATTGAGAATGCTTATATTGCTGACTTGAATCAAACTTGTCACACAAAACACAATCCTAAGTTCTAGACCGAGCCTTTCAATTTTCATGCAGTCCACATATGATCGCAGGTCTTGAACTTCTTCACATGGTTGGCTTCATCAAATCTTCATAGCAACTCACTAGTGCTAACAAAAATCAATTTATTGGTCTCTAAAATGATAAAATTAGTCACCAACTTAATTAGAGACCAATTTAGAATCTACTAGTATAAGTGGCTAAAACCTTGGTAACTAATGTTAGATATCAATTATCTTAACTTAATTGGTTACAAAATTTAATCATTACTTTTATTTTATAGTTATTTAGCAACCAAAACCTAATTTAGTGATCATTTTGGTTATAATTAGCAACCATTTTATTTGGTAACTAAAATTGGTGTCTAAATAGCTTTTTACTTATAGTATAATCTCACTAAGCAAGGAATCCACGTGACAAATAATAAATACCTAATATGATAGATAACTATAAAAACCACAAGTCATTTATTTATTATTATGTATAGGGAATCAATTATAATATGAAATATGTATGATACATGGACAGAAGTGCAATTGGTACACCATAATTCAACCAAAAGTCACTTCCTAAGCTTTGAGCTTGCAGGTTTGAATAAAAATGAAATAGTATGTAGAGAATTGTATGAATAACTACTATTTGAAGTATTTGGACTCACATGAATAAATTTATCTTTAGAAATGATAGATTTGATTCTATAAAGGTTTTTGCATTAATTCAGATTAAGACTTGGACTTAGACAAATGGAGAATAAAAAAAAGCTAGTTTACTTATTTAGATTGGTGCTTGAATAATGAGACTTTCTTAAAATTAATATTAATGTATACAAAAGGGAATAAAGCTAAGAGGGAGATGTAAATGTTAGGATAGCATACATAAAATAGGTATCAGTAATCAATATAATCAAGATGATTTTTTTAAATCAAAAAGTGGCGTAGAAAGAGTGTTAGGTAATTAAAATTATAAATTACTTATTCAATTGATACTGCTATGAAGATATTATAGGAAGGGTATGTGTCTTTTGTTAATGCAGGACCTGAAACAAAACACTAATATTAACCACTTAGATCATATTCAACAGAAATGTAGATAAATGTGAATTACATTGTTTTAGTGTAATAAATAAAGGCTCAAAGACAAATTTAATGCAAAACTAAGAGTGCCAAGTTATTAAGTTACATGGATGGAAAACAAAACGAATACAACTGCAAGATCAGGAATACAATAGATGCATTTCACGTGCACTAAGAACAATTTATATGGAGCACATGAAAACTAGAACTCAGCTGTCATTATTGGAACAAGCACAAAACAACATTATGTAAATATGAGGCTTTTTTTTTTCATTTTGGTGTACTTTTCAATTTTAATTTCTAAAATGGGTAGAAAGAAAATTATTTAGTAAAATGGGTAAATTCTGCTAGCTAGATAGGCATAATTTCAAACTGGTCAAAATAAAAATCACATGCTGACCATTTCAATTCATGACATTAATTAAAATCATTTCTCTCTCTGCAATCATTTTTTAATTATTTGATATTATGATTGCTAGGTTTAACAATTAATAGAAAAAATAATAATCATTATATAATAATAATTAACAAATAACTTTTTAATTATTTAGCACTATGTTTGTTACTTTAACAATGAACAAAAAGATTAATAATAATAATTAACAAAACTATAATAAAATAATTAAGACATACAAATTTATTTTAAATTAAAACAAAATAACATAATGATAATAATAATAATAAGAATAATTCATATGAATTTAATAATAATTATTATTATTTTTAAATTAAAATAAAATAACATACTAATAATAATTAATAATAAGTGAATTCAATAATAATAATTATTTTTTAAATTACATTTGTATGAAATTATTCTTATTATTATTATTTAAATTAAATTCATATGAATTTAATTAGAATTATTCTTATTATTATTATTATCATTATTCTATTTTATTTTAATTTAAAATAAATTTGTATTTCTGAGATGTTATAGTTTTGTTAATTATTATTATATAATAATTATTATTATTATTATTTATTTTGTTAATTGTTAAACTTGAGGATCATAGTATCAAATAATTAAAAAATGATTGAAAAGAAAAAATAATTTTAATTATTGTCATTAATTGAAATCGTTATTATGTCATTTTTATTTTGACCAGTTTAAAATTATGTCTATCTAGCTGGCAAAATTTGTCTATTTTGATAAATAAATTTTAGGAATTAAAATTGAAAATTGGGAAAAAAACCTAAATATGACTAGGAAGATGACATCTACTAGATAGAGAGAGGTTATGGAAGAAGTTCTAAATCTTGCAAAGATATTAAATATGTTAGGAAAGTAAGGGACACAATCTGCAACTCTTTTTAGTACATTATAACAAAGTTAATTCTGAACTTAATACATAGGATTTAGAAATAACCCTTTTACCCCGTTATTAATAAAATTCATTATTGTATATAAAAAAAATACATAGGATACTATTTACTGTTGGGATTAAGATTTTGTATCCTCATTGAACTTACTGTTATAGTAAGTCTTTACATGTAATTTTTTGATGTAAGGATTGAAGTACCTTATATGCTTTTATTGTTGATAAAAAGTTTTTTTTTAAACAAAAAACTTTGAAAGGATTAAATTAGATATTCACTACTCAAATGATTAACTTGATAATATTTTCGTAAAGGTTTTTGCATACAGAAAAGTTTCATAAAATAAGAGAAGCTTTTAAAAGTTCAAGAATAAAGTAGAAGAAAATATTGAATATTAGGTCATAATAAGTGGTTGATATTAAAGTCCCTTTAGGAGTATATATTGGTACTCATGTACTTATATATATATATATATATATATATATATATATATATATATTTGTAACTCATATAACACTACTGTACAAAGTAAAAAAGAAAGAACAATGATTAAAATAAAGATCCCAAATTATCTTTTTCTTATTCAAAATTTTCTAAAATTTCTCAAGTGTTAGATACCAACATCACCTATGGAATACCACCAACAATCCATCCTTTAAACTCATCTCTTTAGTGTAGTTGTTTATACATCACGTTCACTAATTACTTTCCTACTTAATTATATTTTAAAAAATATTTCTAAAATTACTTTATAAAATAATTGATTATAATTAAACATAATTAATTATCCTTTTTATGGGACTTTCACTATATTGTTGCTATTGATTTCCAAATTTAATAATAAACAAAATAATTGAAATAATTTATTAATGTTTTATATAATTAATTATCTTGAACTTAGTGGATACACAAAGTTTGCATTCAATCAGTTAACTATCAAAATAATTTATTAGTCTTTGAGGTAATTAATTATTTGAAACTTGAAAACAGGGTTTGTATTTAATCTATTAACTATAAGAATAATTTATTAAATTGTTTAAATTGTGTTTTCAGAATTAGAAAAACAATATAATCAATTATTTTTAAAAACAATAAGTTGAAATTATCAAATAATCAAATCCTCTTTAAATTTCTTCTTTGTGTTTTTTTCAAAGAAATTACTCACATATCAAACACATTTTATACACTCCTTTGCTTCAATAATGCTCCATAAATGTTTCCAAATCTTTTGTAATCTTTTTATATCTAGGGTTGATGTTTCTTAGGAACATGTTTCTACATTTTGGTTTGTATCATTCTCTATAGATTCTTAATTTTTTTTTTCATATTTTGAGTGAATGAATATAAGTATCATGTGAAGTGTAGTTGTAATTGAATTTTATCCAAATAATAATTCAATATTCCTAAAGTTGAGATGATGGTAAATAGATATAAATAATCGAACTAATATAATTTTTTTCTCTTTTTATACTTATCTTTTATTTTTCAATCTTTATATATTTATTTCTTTAGTTTTTTGCACTTAAATATTTCAAATGGATAGATTACAAGATTTTTTCAAGATCTATTAATGTTTTCAAAAGTTTTTAAAACAGAAATTCACACTCTCTGTTAATTGTGTACAATCTATTTAAATTTCCACAAATTAGCAATTCAAATAAAGGTTACTTGTGTGATTCAAATTTCACACAAACACCCTATTTTCTATTACACACACCCTATTTTCTACTACACATAAAATCATTTAAAATAAATGAACTGAAAAAAGAATATCATTATTTTATTGAGTATCTCAGGGATGTAAAAAAAAATAAAAGATGCTCCTGTAATATTTTCCTTATCAAATACTAAACTGGTTAAAGAGGTTTTCTCCTTAAACTGATTGTTGTGTTCTAAACTGATAAATATTATATCCAAATAAAACAATAATTAAATAAATACGTATTTATGTAACTCATCTAATAATAATTTTTATTTCCATACACTTTTTTATTAAATCCTGTAAATTTCATTAATTTTTGTAGCATTTCTTTATTATTTTCTCGTTTGTTCTCTTTGGTTTTTCATCCCACTGTTTCATGTTTTTCAAATAGTGGAACTTGTATCGTGAATCACAGACCAGATATAGAGAACAGGAACTCTTTTGGGGAAAGTGAGGTCCATTCAAATCTATATTAAATTTAATATCTAAATTTTGTGAGAAACATTACAGAAACATCTGATAAGGTGGTACGGTTAGAATTTAAAATTAAAGTTTCATATAACATAAATATAAAAAAAATAAAATTATAAAATTTAAAATATAATAAAAAAATATAAAAACAGGAGATTTAGTATAATATAACGTTGGAGATCTATTATTCTATTATTTAAAATAAAATACAGTTGGGGAGTTACGAGAATTAACAGATTTTGGACTCTGAGCCATTCTCATGCACAGAAAACGTGACATGAACATGGTTTGAAGAAGACTCTCGTGTTGCTGCACCCATTAACACATCTGTAAACCGTTCTCAAATCAAAGATGGGACCCACCTTTGTTGTAAGTGGAGAGCTTATAAGCCGTTGGAAGCTTACTCTTTGTATTTAGTAGAGAATGTTATTGATCATTAAGACGAATATATAATTTATTTACGTATAAACATATAATATGAAAGTAGTAGAATTCATTTATTTTTTAAAAATGAATTTCAAATCTAATTTAATTTTATAAAATAATTTGTAAACTAAAATTTGTATTGATTTAAATATTATAAATGAATTTTATTTTTAGTTGACGAGATTATTAAACATTTTCTTATATCTAGCTAGATATGTAATATTGAATATTTATAGGTAATGATATTATTTTACGAAGTAAATTTGAAACATAACTTTATAAATTTAGTGAAATTTATTTTCATAAATTAATCTTATTTTTAGTTAACATAGAATCTTATATTTTGTATGATAAACACATAATAAATTTTAATATATATTTGTATTTTTAGACTTTAGGTTAGAGACATCTCTTTCACTAGTAATTTATAAGTTATGGATAGTAGATATATATTTTAACTAAATTCTTAAGAAGTATATCTTAAATTTAATTTAACTTTATAAAATAAATTTACATTCATTTATAAATGAATTTTATGTGAGTTTTATAAAAAAAATTATATTAAGTTCAGTACATATATATAAAATTAGATATTTATAAATGATTTGATAATAAATAATATAATAATAATTTTAATTTAATTTAATCTTTATATATATATATATATATAAATATAAATTCACTTTAACTCTAATTACATAGAAATACTAGAACCTAACAGAGAAACAATGGGCTCCAATAGTTGTGTATAAAAGTTACCTGTACCAATCTTATGCCATGCTATGCCATGCAAATTCACAGCTGAACAAGTGAAACAAACGACCACTCCCAACACAAAATCTTTCTAACTTCAGCAGAATGTTCCTTCTTTTCTTTCTCTTCCTTCTCTCTCCTCCACGACTCTCTATCTCTCTGACCCACGACGGCCTTTTTCTCCTAGAGACGCGTAGTCGCCTCTCCGACCCCCACAACTCACTCTCCACCTGGAACCGCACCGCCTCCACCCCCTGCCGGTGGAAGGGCGTCACCTGCGACCATCATTCAGCCGTCGTCACCGCCGTCGATCTCTCTTTCTCTTTTCTCTCCGGCCCCTTCCCCGCCGCCCTCGGCCGCCTCCCCTCCCTCTCCTCCCTCAACCTCTCCTACAACCTCATCAACTCCTCCCTGTCCGCCGTCTCCCGCTGCAGCTCTCTCCGCCATCTCGATCTCTCCCAAAACAACCTCGTGGGCCGCATCGACTCCCTCACCGCACTCACCTCCCTCCGCTACCTCGACCTCTCAGGCAACAACCTCACCGGCGAAATTCCGGAGAGTTTCGCCGCCCTACGCCACCTCGAAACGCTCAACCTCGTTGGCAATCTTTTCACCGGCACCATCCCTGCTTCACTCAGTAACCTCACTTCCCTGAAACACCTTCAACTCGCTTACAACTCCTTCAGGTCGGGTCCCATTCCGAGAGAACTGGGTAACCTTCGAAACCTTGAAACGCTTTTTCTCGCTATGTGCAACCTGGAAGGTCCCATTCCACACACCTTCAGCAATCTCGTGAACTTGATAGACCTCGACTTGTCTCAGAACAGCATCACCGGTCACATTCCGCAATGGTTCACGCGTTTCACGCGCGTGACCAAGATTGAGCTTTACCAGAACTCCCTCTCTGGGGAGCTACCCAGAGGAATGTCGAAGATGACAAGTTTGAAATTATTCGACGCGTCGAGAAACGAGTTGACTGGGACCATTCCGACCGAGTTGTGCGAGTTGCCACTCGAGTCACTGAATTTATATGAGAACAAACTCGAAGGGTCTTTGCCGGCGGCCATTGCGCGTTCTCCGAACCTCCGTGAATTCAAAATTTTCAGTAACAGACTCGTCGGAACGTTGCCGAGTGATTTGGGGAGTAACTCACCGTTGAACCATCTTGACGTTTCGTTTAACCAGTTTTCCGGCGAAATTCCGGCGAACATTTGCCGGCAGGGGCGGCTTGAGCAGTTACTCATGATATTCAATTCGTTTGCGGGTGAAATTCCCGAGAGTCTCGGTAAATGCAAGAGTTTAACGAGGGTTCGGTTAAGGAACAATAATCTCTCCGGAAGTGTTCCTGAAGGGGTTTGGAGTTTGCCCCGTTTGCGTTTGCTTGAGCTTATGGAAAATTATTTTTCTGGGCACATTTCTAGGGGGATTTCTGGCTCTTCCAGCTTGTCAAATTTGTTGCTTTCTAGTAACCGGTTTTCTGGTTCGATTCCTGAGGAAATTGGGTTATTGGACAATCTTTTGGAGTTTGCTGCCAGTAATAATAATCTCTCGGGTCAGATTCCGAGGAGTATGATGAAGATGAAGCAGTTGGTTAATCTCGATCTCAGTTCTAATCAACTTTCTGGCCATCTTAATTTTTCTGGAATTGGTTACTTGAGTAAGATCACTGACCTTAATTTGTCACATAATATGTTGGATGGAAATGTTCCTAGTGAATTAGGAAGTTGGTCTGTGCTTGATTATCTTGATCTTTCTTGGAACAATTTCTCTGGGCAGATTCCATTGCAGTTGCAAAATTTGAGGCTATCTGAGCTGAATTTGTCTTACAATCAGCTCACGGGGAATATTCCTCCTCTTTTTGCCAAACCCGAGTATCAGACGAGTTTTATAGGGAATCCTGGCCTCTGTAGTAATCTCCCTGGGCTTTTTAATTGTTGTGGTAGGAATAAGAACTGGAAGTATATGTGGATTTTGTGGTTCATTTTCGTGCTTGCTGTAGTTGTGTTCATTATTGGGGTGGCATGGTTTTACCTTAGGTACAGGAAGGTGAAGAAATCGAAGAAAGGGTCATGCACTTCGAGTTGGAAGTCATTTCACAAGCTGCGGTTTAGTGGGTTTGAGGTTGTTAAGTTGCTGAATGAGGCCAATGTGATAGGAAGGGGATCATCTGGGAAGGTGTACAAGGCGGTGCTTAGCAATGGTGAGGTGGTGGCTGTGAAAAAATTGAGCGGAGCCCCAGCAAAAGTGAATGAAAATGTTGGTTCTAGAAAAGATGAATTTGATGCTGAAGTAGAAACACTGGGGAGGATTAGGCACAGGAATATTGTGAAGTTGTGGTGTTGCTGCAACAGTGGGGACCACAAGCTATTGGTTTTCGAATACATGCCAAATGGGAGCTTGGCTGATTTGTTACAGGGTAACAAGAAGATCTTGTTGGATTGGCCCACTAGGTATAAAATTGTTGTTGATGCTGCTGAGGGGCTTTCTTATTTGCATCATGATTGTGTCCCACCCATTGTCCACAGGGATGTGAAATCTAACAATATATTGGTTAACGAGGAGTTTGTGGCAAAAGTTGCAGATTTTGGGGTTGCAAAAATGGTTACAAGCGCCGCCCAAGGGGAATCAATGTCTGTAATTGCAGGATCGTACGGCTACATTGCACCAGGTTTGAGAAATTAAGTTGACAAATACATTTAAAAAGTATCCACTTTCTTGTTGCATTCCGCTTGAATTCTTAATCATCACGTCACTTGAATGTTAGATTTTATTTTTTTCTGCTTGGTTACCTTTTATTGGATGCTACATGGATAATTTTAGTGATGAAAAAGGAATGGTTTGGATTCAACATATTTAGATTTATTTTGCATCTCAATTTAATATCAACCGTTATATATCAATTAAGACCATTAACATTTCCTATAAAGCTAGCCCATAAACTTAGAATTTGTCTTCATGTTTAAGTAAGTAATCTCCTATTGATGAAAAGCTACCTGCTTATACTCTAACATATTTATGATTTGTTATCCATCTGTAGTTAATTTTCCCATCAATAACTGACATGACCTTAACTTTTGCAACATGCATGAATTTACGTGGCCATGTGGTACTTTATTGATGTGCAGAATACGCGTACACTCTGAGGGTGAATGAGAAGAGTGACATATACAGCTTTGGAGTGGTGATTTTGGAGGTGGTAACTGGGAGGCCCCCTATTGATCCAGAGGATGGAGAAAATGATTTGGTGAAATGGGTTTCATCTGAATTGAAAGATGGAGGACTGGATAGTGTAATTGATCCTACTTTGGACTCCAAACACAGGGAAGAAATAAGCATGGTATTGAGTGTGGGTCTGCATTGCACCGGCTCCAACCCAGTAACTCGCCCCACAATGAGAAAAGTGGTTAAGATGCTTCGTGAGGTAACAAAAGTGCCCAAATGCACAAGCGTAAACGGTGGAAATGACCCTCGTTACAATGAAGGCTCGTCTCCTACCATCAGTGAAGTGTAGTTTGAGCAATGTGCTAAAAAATAGCTTAGTTTTAAGTTCTCTATTTTTGAAAATGGTGAAATATTGAAGACATTTAACGGCTCAGTTTCATCTTTTATATTACAGGGATGAAATATATTGAAGCTCGTCTTTAGTCTAGGTTTGCTTTTGCTTATGGTTCTAGTAGTTGTATCACACAGCAATTTTCTAAGAAATCCTTTAAGGAGCACATGCTCCATAAATGCGTCTATGTATGGAAAATGATATTTTGAGAGCTCAAAAAAAGAAAAAAAAATACTCAATTATAACTCACTTTAATAATATAATAATTTGTATTGATATTTTAAGTTAAAAAAATACAAAATTATATAATTAAAATATTAATATTTTTTATTATCGAGATGTATTTTTTTTCATAAATATCAAAATATCACATTTGCTTAAAGATCTTTTTATATATATAATTGAAAGATATTTTTACAAATTTTAAAGCAAATGAAGCGACGTTTGCTTATTATATAAAGCAAAGCTGTTCATATAACTACCATTACTTAAAAAGAAAAATTATAGAAGAAAATATTTTAAATATTATTATTGTAATTTATTATAAGACTCAACATTAATTAAGTTAACCTCTCATTTTAACCCATTTAACATTGAAGTAAATTTTTGTGTAAAGGTATTTAATTTCATTTTAACAAAAGTTTTTAATTAGTGGTTATATTGAGAGTCTAACTACAATATTTAGACAAACCATTATTGATTTTGATATTATTCTTACTCTATATGAAAATACAACGAGAAAATTCAATATTATGAGTTTACAACATTAAATATTATAAAAAATTATAATACCTCCTTTAATCTATAATTTTAGAATGTTCAATGTGAGGCTTTTCTCTCGTACTTGGATTTTTAACAAATATTTCATTTAAATTGTTATTTGAATAATTTTAAAGTGTTTTCTAAGTGTTTCGAGTTTTTAGAAATAGATTCACGATCCAAGTCAAATTTGTTATTTTTATAGTTTAAAAGGTATGTCCACTAAATAAGACAAGAGTCAATAAACTTATGCTACTTTAATTGGTTTAAAATTTTGATATGAAGTTCAAATTAAATATTTGAAAATGATGTCAGATTGTATAATACCATTTATATCTTAGAGGTTTTAAGTAATCTATGGTAAATAACGAGAAATGGCTTCAAAAGTACAATCTGGTTATTTATATGGAATCTTTTGAGTATAGAAAATCTATGAGTTATAAAATTTTAAATTTATTTTACAGCGCAGAGTAATAGATTTTGGTTGAGTTTTGGAATGATTATAAGTTGAGGTTATTGTCAAGTAATTAAATTCTCTATACAAAATGACACAAATGCAAATATAAATTAGGAGATATGAAACTTTTATGTACTTTTCATTTACTTTTTTCAATATTCTTTTATCGTAGTGAATTAAAACTTGATTGTACATTGTCATTAGTATTCCTTATATGAGAAGAGATGAATTAAATTTTATGATACGAATAAACAATAACTACAGTAATATTATTAATATAATAAATATATAATAGGTAATAATCCAAAAAGTAATACTACTATGTTATCTATGCATGATATAGTAGTATTAAAGTTGATAAAAGTTTTTCACCTTAAATTGAAAGTAAAGTTAAATTGGAGATGAAGTTATTTTCACTCAACAAAAATTTATACATATAGATTGGATATAGATTGAATATACATGAGAAAGATTTTGTGTATTTTACTAGAATTAAAATTATGTAACTATAATGTTACTGTTAATGTGTATCTGTGTGTCTATATATATATATATATTAAAACGTAAAGGATAAAATTGAACAAATTATAAATATTTTATCAAAATTAAAAGAATCTTGAACGCATATTTAAAAAGATTAAAGTAATTAGTAATATAAAATGATAACGTTAATTATTTTGACAGAATTACTTATAATATGCTAGTCAAATTCATCAAGAATAGAGTTATCAATAAATGAACTCCCAGTTTTGACTGGCCAATATTGCAACCAAAGCGAGAGGTAATTGAGGTTGGTGAGCAGCGATCAATTGGGAAACAGATCATCATAAATCATAAATGTATAATAAATATTAGTCTTTGTCTTCCTCTCTCACCATTAGAGGAAGGGCCACACCTCTTTCCTAGGACAAAAGGAAGCTCATTGGCAAGTATAAATGTAGTCATGGATATTTTATTTGATTTGAAAATTTTACCCTCCCTAATATTTACCAAATTTGCTTATATTTAAATTTGTTAAATGTTTTGTTTTTAATTATTTCCATTTCATAACTACTAAGGTTATTGAACATGTATTAAGAATAATGATAAATATACTATTTTCTAAAACATTTTTTTTTAAATAATTCCTCTTTTTTAAATACATTATTCTAAATTAAAGAAAGAAAATAGTTGATTTAGTGACATATTAAGAAAAAAAGAAATAATACCTCGCCAGAAAGTGACTATTTTAAAAGAAATTATATAGTTAAAAACTACCATTATTTTAAATCGGAAATAATATATTTGAATCTACAGGAATTATCATGTTTATATTAGATAACTCCTAATTCGCCCTTCGGTCAAACCGTTTTGCTGAAATTATACCATCCTTTTAAAATAATAATTTTATAAAGATTTAACATTCTAATTCTAACATAAAGTAATACACGCTCCATTATTTTTATTTTCTTTTAATTAAAGATTATTTTGTAGGAATAAGTATCATAAATTTTCTTGATTCTGATAAAAATAATTGTGTAGTTTCTATTTTATTCATTTCTCTGTCCTTTAACAAAATAAATACATGTAAAATTATTTAAAAATTAGAATTGATAAAATTATATAATACGGAAAATAATAAATATGTTCTTCAAAATTTTAAAAAGACAAATAAAAAGAAGAAATTTATTTTATAAAATTGAACAAATAAAAAGAAACGTAGTAAGATTTTTAATTTTTGTTTTTATTTCAAAATAACAGTGTTTTTTAATATTTTCTTTCTAACAACATTTTCATTAAAAACAATTAATAACATACATTGGAAATTGACATAGGAGTAGTTGAAAATTAAAGATATTTTAATAAACTTTTTTGATTAAATATTTGCTAATCATTATTGTATATGAATTTTAAAAGGCTTAAAAAAAGTATCCTTTTGAAAGTTGAAGAGTACGATTAAAAATAATTTAATTTTGTACTTTTTCGCTTAAAATAACAGTAGTTTTAGAAATTTAATTTCTATTTTAAATTTACTCTTGTGTTCACTAAAGTATTACTTTTTATTCTCAATTTCTTTCTACTTTAGTTACTGTGTTTCTTTCTACATTAGTTATTGTCTTTGATACAATAAAACTAATACCCTTATTAAAAAGATTTCTTTTAGGAAAATTATTTTAAAATATTAAGTATTTATTCTTCTTCTTAGTATATGTAAACAAATATTAAATTGTCATTACAGAATAGGTGAAGTATAAATTTAGTAAAGTGTTGATAATAACACTTTACAGGGATGGCAAAGTTTTGATTTAAAGAAAAGATGGAAAACAATCATTCATAAGAGGTGTTCTTTATATACACAAACAAAGACTAACTTGTTAAGCCTTGTAAAATTACTGGAGAAAGGCTATGCCATATTGGAGTAGAATCTAATGAAAGTTTAAGAAAACAAGAAAAAAATTGATTTTGAAGGCTCTTTTATCAAATAATAGAACTTGTAAAATTGGAATTGAGATGGGTGAAAGTTATTCTTTTGCAACTATTAGGGATTGTCATAATTTATTTTGATATCAAAGATTTGGGTATCTAAATTTGCAGCTATTATTGAATATCAAAATTTACTTTGCCTTATAGCTTGAGAACTTGATGGCAAAAATGAAAATTGGAATAAAAGAGCTTATGAAGATGTTCTCTCTCCCTTCCTCCCTTTCTTTCTCTCTCTCTTCCTTCCCTTTTGTTCTTCAATTTTTCTTTTATTTATTTTATTTAGTGTAGCTTCATAATGTATTTTCTGATTTTATTAATCTCTTATTTATGTTTTATATATTTTCTAAAGTCTCAAAGTATCCCTTTGATCAAGTACATTAGACTTGTCGCTATCACCTTCTTTTTATGGATGACTTGGAGGATGAGGAATCATGTTAGATTCCACTAGAACTTTAGTAGGGATTCAGCCTTCACATGGTTAAGGATTACATTTAAATATTTACATTTGAATATTAAGTAATACTTCTAAGAAATGTATGTCTAATGATGTTGTTGACATCTATGTCTTGAAGTTTTTTTGATATTAGCACTAGATTGGGAATGTCTCTACTTCTGTTCAAGTGATTTGACTTTTTCTTAAGGTGGGTTGGATCAAAGTTAATATTGATGGTGCTGCTATGAATCTCCTAAACCTACTCCATGTACAAGTATCTTCAAAAGAAGTAGAGGGGAGTGCATTCGTAGTTTTTCAGCCTTTTTTTGAGGAATGAGAACTTCTGTATATAGAGATTATGGGTGATATTTTGCCAATGAACATGCTTAGTAAGCTAGTTATAGGAAGCTTTACTTGAAAAGTGACTTTACTTTGTTAAGTTTTTTTTCCTATGTTTCCTTGGACTCTCTGAATGAGATGGAAAAAGTGATTAAATATATGTGATGTTATAGATTTCAAGATCTCTCGTATTTTGGAAAAAAAAATCATTGTATTGATAAATTGGCTAATGTTGGATTCATAATAAGTTAGATTTTGTTTGATATCCTGTTTTAACTCAATAGTATTAGTTTGGATTTTTCCATATAGGAACAAAATTTTCATATTCTGTTTTTAGTAGGAATCGTGTTCTTTTTCTAAATGTGTTTGGTGTGGTTTGCTTGTTTTTGTAATTTTTTTTTCTTTTCAATAATATATTTTATGTGATAGGAGATGATGGGTGAATTTTAATCTTAGTTAAAATGTCAAAATTTATAATATATTTTTTTAACATCACTCTAAATTACAAACACTCTAAAAAATTTAAACCAAATTTATTATATTTTTAAATAACATAAAACCTCACTCTCCTCAACTTTTCACTCCGTTCATTATTGTATGATTGATGGGATGAGAATCTCAATCTCATAATTGAAGGTAAGTAATTACTAGTAGAAAAATGACCTTCTACGTCGGTTCTGGAAGACATTCTATGTCGGTTATGCAACCGACGTAGATGCAGACAACGTAGAAAGTCTTGGACATACAACGTCGGTTATGGAACCGACGTAATATGTACGTCACTACGTCGGTTGAAAATAGAAACCAACATCATATACCCAACTAAAATAACTAAAAGAGATAGATACTATGTCGATTGGAGCTAGAATCGATGTAGATGAGGACTTTTTACGTCGGTTGTAAGCTAGAATCGACGTAAAAAGTAATCTATTACGTTGATTGTAGCTTACAATCGACGTAAAAAGTCATTTTTTTTTAAGAAAAATAATGGGTTGATAAATCTCTAATCGATACAAAAAAACATAAAAAAAAAATTAGAATTTTTTAACAAATATAAATATGTAAAATGAAAGGCTACATTCTAAAAACATAGCTGAAAAATAACAAAAAAATAAAAAAAGAATCAACACCAATTTGATGTCAACAATGTTAAGTCTAGATAAAACTATAATGGTAGAATGAATTTAGTTATTATGGAAGTTGTATGACATGTCTTGAGTTGTGTCCTAGTATAAAAATATTTTTTTTTTTGGTGTAGAGAATGATTATCTAACTTTGTACATAATCAACTTACAGTATGCTTTCAAAATAATATAAGATAACTAAATGTTGAGTATTGTTGTTATACAATTATGAACTATATAATCACAGTGTAGTTAGACTTATATTCTTGCATAGTTTAACATCATCAAACTTTTAACTAATGTTTATATTAATTGTGTAGATATGCAAATATTAACTCTTGGTATGAAGAGTTCAAATTTGTAAGGATTTCTTCCACTTCTGTCAATATAAAAGTCTACAAAAATGTCAGACATATATTAAATTAACAATTCATGAATCATAAAAAAAAATTACATGACTTCATAAATTAATAAATTAATATGTAAGTACCACTGAATCATTATATATGTTAAATCTATATAGACATCATCATTGATGATGATATCCAATATATTTCTAATTGGCAATTGATGGTTATACTTCCTAAAAATCATATTATCATATAATTTTACTTATTACACCAAAGTCAATAGAGATATAACAGAGAGGTATAAAAAAATAATTAGTTTTTCATCTAAAGTTCTAATTTATCAACATATGACGTTTTTTTTATAGTATTATAAAAATGAAAATATGCAATATCTTAGATAATAAACTTGCATCATCAATATACAACCTTCAAGATATTTCGCTTCTTACTATCCTGAACTACTTTTACAATACATTTTAATTGTTAAACAACTTAGTTAAAAGTTATAATTAATGCAATAAGTACCCAATACATTTTGAACTTGAATGTTACACCATATAATGAATGTAAAAGATAATAAGTGTGAGTAATATCAATTCTTAAAATAGGGTAATAATATTTTAAAAAATAATAAACTAAATTTTTGGCATTTCAAAGTTGTTATATAAAACTTTATGTGCACTACAACAATTTAATAAAACAGCAACAAATAGACAAAATATTTTATGTGCATTAAAAGTTCATAGTTATTATGTTTTGGGTTTAGGATCTTTTAAGATAAATTAATATATTTAGTAGAACTGCTCTCACTAGATTTCCAAAAATTTGTTATTTGTAAGAAAGAAACATCTAAAATAAAATTATCTGAAAAAACATATTCTAGTTATAACTGATGATGTAGAATATGAGATTTTATATCAATTATTAGGTGCAACAGTTATACAATACCCCTTTATAAATGGGTTATACTAATAATTTATGTAGAATGATATCCTGTGTTGTAAAGGAAAAAGTTTTTGTTGTAACAGTGTTCTTTTCAAAGAATGTTAATTAGTTACAAAATGGTCTTTTAGGGAAGAAATGAATTTTTTTTGTTGTTGTGTGCAATAAAGTTTGAAAACCCTATTTCTGTATGGGCTGCACTTCAACGGCCCATATGTAAACGGACAAATATTTGTGAAAATTCTTAATGGTTAAAAACAACTAGTCAATTCTTATTTAACCATATGGCTACCACTACTGAATTAAGTACATGTTATTCAGAACATCTGTACAGACTGTTTCAAATTGTCAATTACTTATCCTAAACAATTAAACAATATAATCTAAGTTGAACTATTTTTTGGAATTATATAATAATGCAAGAGATGTAAAAACATTGGACAATAATGAAGCCGAAAGAAAAAAAATAATAATAGTTGACATTGAATTATGGGAAAAGAGAAAATGGGAGACAAAGGGAACAAAAACGGCATAGTGATATACGATCATAAATTATTGAGTTCGAAATGTCATATATATATATATATATATATATATATATATATATATATATATATAGAAGTGATATATATATAATACAAAAAACAAATTTTT
>Ga0099825_1002742_pt1 | contig 23497 bp, 11 predicted proteins | sample SiratroredBW_FD_76838 | JGI IMG/M metagenome (GOLD analysis project Ga0099825, IMG submission 76838) | Root nodule microbial communities of legume samples collected from California, USA - Siratro red BW | ecosystem: Host-associated > Plants > Roots > Nodule | place: USA: California | collected... | reverse complement strand
TGCCGATTTGAATACACAATTTTTCTTTGAAATCGGTAATTTCACTGCTGTGTCAATGTGCTTGGCTTCATTCTTGGGCGTAAATTGATATCCCTTTCGACAACTGAGTGATTCTTTCTACACCTCCTGTGCACTTTCATAATTTTAACATATTCCTATTTTAGTATTGAGAAAAGACAAAAATAACTTTCATTATGGTAATTGGATTTTCTTTTTCTTTTTCACTTTGCGAGTTATACAAATTGCAATATAATTAAAAAATAAATATATTGCAGATTGTACAACCTGTAATTATATGTTCTGCATCTTTTACATTGCGAGTTGTATAACCCGCAATATAATTTTTTTTTTTAGATATATTGGATTGTACAACCCTCAATGTATTTAAAAATAATTTGTGTTGCAATGTATACGAGCTCAATTCTGATCGTGCTTTTTCTTTCCTTTTTTTTTTTATCGGCCTTTGACTGCTTTTTCTTATTATGTATTTCTTGATTTTTTTGATCGGCCTTTGGCTGCTCTTTCTTATTATGTATTTCTTGATTTTTATTTTAAAAAATTGAATAATTATTTGGTAAGTTGTATTCTATTTTCCTTTGTCTCGAAGCATTGGTCCTTCTTACACCAGTGCTTCACATTTCACGTTATGATGCATTTCTTGGTCAATAGATTTAATTCACTTGTATTAACAGGGAAACGATGTATTTGAAAATTCCAGTAGGATGAAAGTTGAAAATTAGTATGCGAATAGTGCTTACATGTGTTTACGTAGATTATTTGAGAGGGACTTCTATGTTTCTTACCTTTGCTTTTTGATAATTTGGTAGAGAAAATTTAGGTTGATATTTTGTTGGAGAAAGTTTAGTAGGTACTAGGTTGTTGGAGAAAGTTTAGTTTGATAATATGGTAGAGAAAGTTTAGTAGGTATGAAGTTGCCGTATTCTTGGGTTACGACATTCTCAAACCTTGGAACACCATAAATTGTTTCAGTAGTTATGGAATAAATAACTGTTTCATAAGAGTCCAAAATGCCTCTTCTGTAATTATTTTTTGAATTTTCTAATTATAAAAGTATGAATTGTCATTAAAGAAAAATAGGTCTTCCAAAACAACGACATATATTCCAAAATACTTTTTTTTTTCTGTAACACGTTTAAAATACCACTACAAAAAAAAATTCAAATACATTCTTTTGTAGATAAGGTCTTTCGTAATAAAAACAACAATTTACTCCTACTTCTTACTTATAATTCATGTGTCACTCACAAATTACCCCTCATCGTTTGATTTTATCAACCGTGAGGTGTTTGGGAGTACCTCTTCATATTATTTTAGTTATGAAATTAATAAATTATTCTATATTATTTTTCCAGTGAAACATTCAAAATACTATTATGTTGCACTTATGTTTATCTAAAATTTTCATAATACGCTATTTGTTGTGGACCACTTTTCCTTATTTATTTTGTAATGAACTACGAAATAGACTTTTGATTAAAAAAAAACAATACTTTTGTGTAAAGTATTTGAAATAACTCCTGTAATATTCAAAAGTACCCTTATGAATTTGGTACTTCAAGAAAAAAACAAATAAAGAAAAATTGGTAGTGGCATATGTAATATAATGTATCAACAACTATATTAACAAATAAAGAACTGTTTTCAATACAGTGCAGCATGAATACGCCTAGCCTCATCTACCTACAGAGAACTATTAATGAGGGATTATGTACTTACTATATACAATGCCTTTAATGGTAAACTGTGAAGGTCGTTTCCAGTACTCTATGGGACGCGCACGTTTTAACTGAGCAAAATATTCCATCGTTCTTTAAGGGCCTCATAAGCCTTAGGACAAGGTATAGCCAGCAATCCCCGACTTCCATCGATACAAGTTTCAGTTGCTAGGCCCAGCCTTAATAATGTATTTAGTGCCTTGTCAATTGGCATTTCAACCTGCTAATTATGCAATGATTATGATCAACAGCACTAACATACTATAATATAGAGAACAGAACCCCCAAAAAAAATTATATCTATATATGTATCACCTTTACTTTAAAGGTTTCATACAAGAATCTCTCACATTTTTCTCCAACAGTTTGCCGAGAAATAACCTGGAGCCAAGAATGTTACACATGATTTATGTTTCACTTGGAATGCTACATCATAAGATGGATTTGCAGACAACTTAAGGCAGAGTAACTTAGGAGGAACAAATGACAAACCTGACCCTTCTCTGCATTGAGCAGGATGGCATAAGCCAAAACAGCTTCCTTGTACTGCACGAGTGTATAAAGTTTAGGGAGATTGACGTCAATGAAGATCAGAATACGTAACAACGGGGTAAAGAAGAAACCCTATTTCGGAAGAGCAGTCCCCCATTTTACAATATAAATACTGTGCATAAAGGCTACTTTTCAGGCGTTCAATTTCACAACATAAACCACAAAATAAATTCATAATTGCTTCTATTTACAAAAATTGAATTAATTCTGCTAAGTATTTCGTGATCTGATTTTCAGTTTATCAAAATTACCATTACATGATTCTAAGATGTTTTCCAGGCCAGTTGATGCAAGAAAAACTTACATATGACTAGTTGATGCTAGAACATTCGCATGATTCGATAGTTTAGAAAGAGATTACACCTTAAAATTGTCGAAGAAAATCATTCAAAACCTTCAAATAATTTTATTAAAACCAAAAAGATTGAGCACCACTTTATCAAATAATAATTCAGCAGTATTCATTTTTTCAAAGTTATCCACAGGGTGCACAGAAAGCACAACAAAAGAAGTTTCTCACTTGCTGCTGTTCAGAAGCATCTAGAAGAAAATGCACCGAGCCAAAGCCACTTGCCAATGTTTTTTCATAGAGTGTCTTGTTGACTAACAGCTGCAATATAACATTCATGACAGTTCAGATATTTTCCTTTCCACAGAATGTTAAAGAAAGATTTGTGCTTTCACAATGTTCTACCACAATCTCTGATAGCACAGGAGAATGTTAATTACCTGATACCGATCCCATGTCTGTTTGTAACCAAGAACCACACGACTCCCATATATTATTAGAGCACTTATGGCAACAACATCAAGTAATATTGCTGATCTGACAAAAGTTAAAGTAAATATCGATTACCAGAGGTCCAACAGGTTTCAAATGATGTAACTTTTAAGCTGGAAAGTTACTGGTGGAAGGTAGAAATCAGTTGCTTCTAGATCATAAAGAATTCATTTTTATATAAGGGAGAGATCAAATACACAACTTCTACCAAATATAGTATCATTCAATTAGATTATGGATTTTTTAACTTACTATTAGATTGAAAATTCTTATCACATAGATGACATACTGTTAGGAACTATCAAAGAAGAAAAACAGCAAACACCTCTAACAGTATAAACTGGAAAACTTAGACCTCTTTTTTATTAATATTCTCACGTCAAGCCGCCAAGTCAACAAAGGAATTAATTCTTTCACACAAGAAAAATAATCCTCTCACCTATCAACAACACAATCCCAAAAAAAGTCCCCTCACCAAGCATATGTTGGTCTTTACATAAATCACTACCACCGACTCACCTAACTTTAATAATACCCACTGACTCACCAATCCACTATCCACTACCCACTCATCAATCCACTAAGACCCATCAACTCAACCCTCCACTAATTTTTAACTTTTCTCCTATAACATACTTTTCATTCTCTGTCCTTAGACTTAACATTGTTTGGTGTCTCTTTTATACGCGTACTTTTCAAAATATACTAAAATAAGAATCATTTAATCACCTTGTTATTGTAATTTAATTTTAACAAAATTTGACAAGGATAATCATAATGCTATAAAATAATAATTTAATGGTTGTATTGACAAATTAACATTTTATATAAAGGTATGGATGATGTAAAATTTGGTAAAAGTTACACCAATGTAATTTGATCTCTCTTCACATGTGTGTGTGTGCTGCTGGCGCATGTATGTGTGAGAAATGTGTAGCCAGTAAGCAATAATTATGGAATTACTTTTCTTGATTTCAAAAAGAAACAACACATTGGTATTTAAAAGAAAATGAAATCCTCATAAAAGGAAATAAATCTCCTAAAATAAAGGAAATAAATCTCCACACATGACTCCAAATTAGGAGAAAATTTACCGAATAAACTCCTAATTCCAATCCATTAACTTCAGGATCATGTGCAATGGCTTATCTCCAACCAAAGTGGGTTAAGGTACCACCTACAGTTTTAGGACTAAACACAGAGGAAATGGAAGATTCTGAAGATATTTTTTCATATTAGTTCCCAATTAATATGAATATATTGAGAATATTTTTTATCTTAATAAACTGCTATTATAATAGAGGACGCCAAGGGCAATTTCGGTGTTGGTGGTTGCTGCAGTTAAAATAGCTGGATGAGTAAGAGAAAAGGTGAGTTGCATGATAGAGGTGTGTGAGGGTGCATTAGAGCTCTGTTTGGCGCAACATCGGCAACACTAAATTTGCCTTGGCAGCACGATGGGATGTTAGGGCCCCTCGTCGGAAATGGTGACAATTGTGGCTGCAGACGACGAGCGAAGAAGAGGAATGGAGAGAAAAACAGTTGGGAAAAAAACATGACGAAAGGGGTAACCGGAAACCGAAATGAGACATGATTTCTGGACAAATTTAGACACCGACAATCAATGGGTTCACCGTGAACGAGAAGACACGATTCAGAGGATTAGGATGACCATGAAGAGAGAAATGATATATATTTATGTGAATCCCTCTAGTATTTCAATTAGCACAGCTAAGGAATAGATATACATACAAAGCATTACATAGGGATGGACCCAAGCCCATATACAAAAAAGTATCTAATAGTATATAGTTTGGACTAATATTAGGTCGTCTTGTAGTGGGGTGGCTTAGCTTATGTTTTTACAATGATGTACTAGGATTTTCCAACGTGAAGAGGAGAGTGCTCCTTCTAGGGTAATTTTGTTTACCTTGGTGTGTGTGTGTGTATGGTTTCGCTTAAGTTTGTGAAGGAACACAAACTCTTTTTGTTACTCGGTTTTTGTAGCAAAGTAAGTGTTGTGTGTTAGTTTTTCAGTTTCTTGGTTCCTAACTCCTTGTATAAGTAGTACATTATATACTATAATCAGAGGTTAGGCTAATTGACAGATTTTGTAATTTATTATATATACTATAATTAGGGTTAGATTAACTATCAAATTTTGTATTTGTTGTATGGGAATCATTGAACCTTATTTTTAGGAACTTACGAATTACCTTCATCAGACCATATGTGTTATATTTAAGAACAATTGCTCTCCAAATCAATTATTAGAAAAACATTTTCTGAATTAAAGATACAATAAAATTCCTAAGAATAAAATAAGGTTTCTAACAAAACCAGATCACTAATAATAAGGTAACACCACTATCCCTAAATAACTTCAATTATCTGAATATATTATGCACCATGCTCCATGTAAGATATTTCATAGCTGTTCTAGAATGTTGGCTCAACGCAACATGTTTCTAAGGATTCTTTGAGGCAAGCACATGGAAGATTTGACATCAATGAGTCATGAACATATTCATATAAGAGATCAAGACACCACATTCATCCCAAAATCTTAAGACAATAGGTTTGTGGGTCCTTCTACTTATATATTGTTCATCTTACTCATCTAGTACGAGAAGCAAAGCCTTTGTAGCATGCGATAGTTAAGCTTAACTATGCAAAACTTGGAAACATAATTAAAAATAACCTATAGAGATGCAGCAAAATATTTAGGAATATTATCTTATGAAACTGAAATGTACATACGGGGAAGATAAGACATTCTCAAATTTGTAGTTTATGAAGTATGCCAAAAGTCCCAAAATTGTGGCAGCATCCAAGCGCACCTGTAAGTTTACATTTGAAGTTACAAGGATAAACAAATTAATGTAAAGATACTGTAACTAAAGGTTTGGAGATAATTTCTCTGTATCTTCACTATAAAACCAAGGTACATTATATATAACAGATGGGCTGCTATCAAGCTTATAAGGAGATTAAAAAAAAAAAGAATAAATCCCTAAACATTAGCTACAAATCAAATCCTGCAAAGGGAAACAATATTCTCCTAATAATTACAACAAATATACAAGTAATCACCCATTATTTTTAGGAATATCATTATCCCTTGATTTTAGAACCCTTTGAACTAAATTCAACACTCCTCCTCAAGCTGGTGAATAGATGTCAATCATTCCCAGCTTGCAAATATTTGAATTAAATTCTTACTACAATAATGACTTTGTGAACATATCAGCAACTTGGTTGGCACTTAGTGTAGGCTGAAAGTTCCATGTTCTTGCTATCAAAGTTGATCTTGATGGTACTCCTTATTTTTTGGATTATCATAATCCCTTGAGTTCACAACCATTTAAACTATATCCAGCATATACCTTTACAATCTCATAATTATCTCCCCATTATTATTAAATTTATTTCAATGAAGAATGGAAGCTTTATCTATGCAATGCACTGGTCTCAACCAAAGATACATTAAGTATGAATACTAACACCATGAAAGTTGCACCAAACATGCATATCATTTCTTATTAAAAAGGTTTAGTTCATTATAACCGGAATACCCAGATCCTAATTGGTCAAATCAGGCCAGACTCTGATTTAAAAATGTTTGCACTAGTATAAACTATTAGTAAAGAGAGGAAGCTGAAATTACATCACGATTTAAAATATACAGAATAAGAATATAAAATGCTTAACACACATAATATGTAACTTCAAATGAGTTTAAAACTAATTCCAAAATGAAGAGCAAGAATGTTAGCAGATTTCTTACAGTGTCTATGATACGGAATGATAGCTTTTTGTGTGGGAAAATTACCTGAAAATAAATTAAATATCCTCTTAAGAATATAATATAAAAAAATAAATTTACAACAGGAACAACATTAAGAAGAGTCTTCTCATCTGGGACCTGTCAGTCCCCGTAGAGGCAAAATGATTACCGGTAAATCTGGAATAGGAATTCTCTCATAGATCTTTAATTGCAATGACGAAACGGAAGCTTTATCATTAGCATTTGTTTCGCCAACTTCCTTGCTATATAGTAGAATTAATTCTTCAAATGCTGGCTCCTATTTCCAGAACATGTAGGATTTGGATCAATTTTCCAGCATAATCATATTAGTATAATCAACAGATAAAAAAATCAATGCCAGCAAAACACTTTATTACCTCTTACAGATAGGAACATAAACTCAATACCAGACTACAAAGGTGGAAAATCATGTCAACCATTAGGAAAATCATGACACTGCTATACTTATAACTAATAATAGGTGTATAATATATCTCCAATCTTTCTAGAAAAAATGATGCAAAAGGAAAGAAATCTTGAAGACATGAAGGTCACAGATATAAGGCATGTCTTCAAATAATACACGTAGATTAAGTAGGAATGGCTCTCCTAAATACACATTTGTGCAGCTCTACAAAGAATTGTAGATAATGGGGAATACCTGAAGGACTGACTGTGAGAAAAGTATGGAAATGGAAGTTTTCAACATTTTCCAAGGATCATTTCCACAGTATTTTCTTGTTGCGGGTCTCCATATATCATTGAGTGATATCCTTGATAAAAAAGTAGGCCTGGAAGAAGACATTTCTTCATTGGTCATATCAAACAATGATGCTTCAATGAAGTTATCATAAATTATAACTAGCAAACTAAACATTGATTTAGATCAATTATTCCTCAATTGATGAACTAAGTAAGACACTTAAAATAAACTATAATCAATTACCCACTACAGAGTGAGAGTTAGCATATGAACAATATCAACAAGCAGGTAGCTCAATTGGACCTGCCCAAGTTTGTAGTATTGTGGTGTGACAAGTTTTTACTACGTTGGCATCATGATGATGGCGTCACATCAATACATGTTAAGATACTGCTTAACTGCAAGCTATAAAGCACCAAACCTTCTAGAAAGGACCGGGTCTGTCTCCGAAATGGAACAGACAGAAACTTGGCACCGACGGCACCAACAATTTCTATACAAAATATATTAAATTAGAATATTTAAGATTTTTTTCAATTCTTTCAAGAGATTCTTTATACACATGATGAATGAGAAGCACTCTTCTGAAAAAAAATAAAAGTATTTATAATATGAAAAAGTAATATAAATAGTACTTTTATTATTTGTTTATTTATTTTGAATATAAATTATTATTTCTATCCAGCACTGTTCCCTTATTTAGATTTTGCTATGCCACAACTATTGCAATCAATAATATCAGTTCCAAGTTGATGAGAGAATGGGTAGCATAAGTACATGGAAGGAAAAGTAATTAAATCCTTCAATTTTTTATTTGTCCAATCATAAGGACTACTTTGAAGATTTCAAAGAAGTAAAAGGAACACTTGGTGACCTGATTCAAGCACTTAGGTTCAAGCAAGATGGTGGCCCTTTGAGGGAATTACATAGCAATCAAGTTTGAATATTTTTCCATATTTCATGGTGTCAAGCATCAGCTATTTATTTCAGTTGCTTTTAATTTCCTTTTAACTTTTGTTATGATGTTCGACATATTCAGAGCTTTAATAAGGAACCTGTCCATTTAAGATATTGACAATATATTATCTTTTACTTTCTCTATTTTATTACAATGGCACAAAATCTTCTATATATCCGTAGTATTTAAAGCCCAGATTTAAGTTAGATATGGGTAACTCTACTTTAATATATCGGGAAAGCCTGTGTACTCAAAAAGTGAAGAGTTGAATGAATTCAGTTATTTTGAAGTTGTTACTTGTTACTTGGTTTCTCATGAGAATATCTGGTTTAAAAAAGATCTTTCCTTTGTGGCACCTGATTCCATTCATGTAAGACTTGTTGAGACTTGAGAGTACCTTCATCTAATTTTGAGTAAGTATCTAGAGTCCTAGAAAAGTCATCTATGGAGTTCACATCGATCTATTCCTTTACGATAAGTGGAGAAACTAGCAACCAGATTGTAATAAAAAAGATGACTTGTGGAGAAAACCTAGGAACTAGCAACAGATTGTAATAAAATGATGATTGGTGGAGCAAACCTAAGGTAAGGTTCAGGAGCATTATTATCGTTGTCAACCTCAAAAGGTGTTTCTGGCAAAGGGGGCATAAGTCCTATCCAAGAAAGCATTCTCCTCAAAAGCCTTCCACGAGGACCAACAGGTGACAAAATCCCTTCATATCGAGCTACTGCCCTCTGAGCTGCCAGCCAAATAGGAAGTTCTGCATTTGGTACTTGATTTATACCTATATGTTCTTCTGAAGCAGGGTCATTATAAAGTAGCGATTTCTGAAATACTGACAATTCCTTTAGCCAAAGCCTCAATCTTTCTGTCCAGTTTTGTATTTCATGTCTCTGACTGGCATTTTTGTAAAGCTGCAGAGAGGAAGAAACATGTTATACTATTTATACCTAATACTTAAGGTACAAATTTTAAAGATAATTTTGATCGGATAGACATAGTCATCATCTCATGCATAACCCAAAACATGAGAATACTAAACTAGAGATATTACTTAAGTAACCATAAGGCACACTCTTATACATAGATTGGTCTCAATGATTAAATCGATTAAATACATTTCACAGATAAACCATGACAAAATATTTTATATTTTGTGCAGTTAAGAAAAAAATCAAGAGAAGACTTCATGGCTCTCATAACCATAAAAGCCACTATCAACCTTAGAAAATGCAAAAACTTCTATTCTGTCCTGAAAATAAAAACTGTTGCATGCATACATGGAGAACGAAATTACCACATGGAGAAAGCTGTAATATGAACAAGAGTCTTTGACGGTTGATACACTAAATTAATGGAGAGAATTATGATTCAAGAAACCTGATGAACATATTTTTCCCAATTCAAGAAGAATGAATGTCAGAAAAAGTGCGTGATGATTCATTACAAGGTAGCTTATTTAACTAATCCTTCTGCTGAAATTTGACTAATTTATTACCTAAATACAAATATGTTTCTGAATTCCCTAAATCCTCACTTCTAACATTTGTGTTATGAATTTCAAACAACAAATAGTCAAATGTTATATGTGAAGCATGTATTGAAGCATAGAAATCAGTTTTTTCTCACAGAAAACTTTTCCATGATCTCAACTTTTTACTCTAACTATAGATTAACATTTTATTATACCAAAGTCAACAGATACAATAATGGAACACATAATGTGTAAAACTACTTCTAGGGTGTCTAGTTTGCTTGACTGGACATATTCTACATATAAGAAGATCAAAGACTGTGCTCCTAGACTAATTGAATTGAGTGAACGAATATAAAGACAATGTCTTCAGGTGATATTTCTGATATAACTCCATATCCATGTTATATCTTTCTTAGTCTTCACAGTTATTTTACCTTGTGACTCTGAATTTCCTTGCCTAGCATCTCGTTTGCTAATCATTTAAATATCAAATGAAGATTGCTGACAAATGGGGTATTTAAGCCATGTTTGATTCATCTTTTGAAATGAGACACTTATGCATGAAATTATGTAAAGAATCTTCCCTTTCCCATGCCTGAAAAATGCCATTTATCTGTATCTCTGCACACAAATAGAAAAAGGAAAATGAAGAAACTACCACAAAAATTTAACCTCACTGATCCAGGAGCCAAGTTTTGTTAGTGGTTTGGATATAACAAAGAAGGTTCTTCGCAGAATCTTAGACTGCAAGTAATCCAGTTTTTCAACAATTAATAAGCCCTTCTGCTTCTCAGTTGCATAACCACGCCTACAATAAAAAAAATATAATACATTACTGTTACATAACACAAGAAATATGTCAATTTATATATTTTGCATTACTTAAATTCACGTCCAGCTGAAGAGATATTAATCATTCCATCTAGAAGGTTACCTAAGCCAAAATATCTACAAGGGATGGCAAATAAACCAGTATTATTATGTTTAAGTCTTACTCATTTATATATTGTAAAGTCAGGATTGTCACCATTTATATATTATAAATTGACATTATCTCAAGTCGATACCCCTTATGCCGAGGCATGTACATCATGTGTGCGGTTCTAGATATTCATGGATGGTCCAATAACGACCCAATAGTGGATGGCATAACAGGCTCATCAAGTCTCGCTAGGATAGGCTCTGATAACATATTAAGAAGTGAGTATAAGTTTAACTCATCCTCACAAAACTAGCTTATAAGGTGAGGATTGTCCCCACTTATATATTATAGATTAGCCTTATCTTTAGTGAATGTGGGATCTGCAACACCATTATAATTTCTTTAATGTTATTTGTCATTGATGAGAAAAAAAATGTGTCTTTTTGGCATTGAATTCTTGATAGCATGTTTCTGTTCATACCCTTTGAATATTGAAAATAGATATGAATGAGTTTTTACTTCGATGACGAGGATGACATAGTTAAACATACACCCGCCCCATCCCATTTTCATCCCTAAGCTTTAGTGACCAATAAGAAACATAAGGTAGGCAATATGCACTAAAAATACTTACAAAAATTTAATAATAATAATAATAAATAATAATGTCATGAATCAACTACCTCAAAAGCTTAAGTTATTTGGAGAAAACAAATAAATGTTCTATATTACAGAACTCCTCATGCAAGGGCCCGTAGTGCTTGAAGAAAATATATAAAAAAAAATGCAACAATCAACCCTCGACCTGGGATTCTAAAGAATATGACAAGAATGTAACTATTCAACAATTAAAAAGCATAAAGCAAACAGAAGTTAAGTATATTATTTAGCTCATGAGGAATTAATCATACCGAAGGAAATTCACTTAATTGTATGAAGTATTTATTTTGAAACTATCATTTCAAAATCCCTAGCATTTCATAGCCATATTTCATCTAATCCTCTAATAAGCTAAAATGATATATATGCACATAAAGTATTCAAGAATAATTTTTGTAATTTGATATAAAATTCAATATGAAATAACAAACATGTAGAAATACTGCGTCTGGAACTACCTAAATATTATGGCGTTAGACTCGTATGCTCTTTTCCAATCGACATATATTGGCAAGGTAAGGAGATAATCTGTGTTCAACGCAGACGTTAACATCAGGTCCGTAGCTGATAGTTCTTCAAACTGTGCATCTGAAAGAAGCTTCATGAAAGCATGTTGGAAACGAGTAGCAACGGTAACCCTGTCAGCAAATTTGGAATAATATGTCAATCACCATTTTTAACAGAATGGAAACAGAGCTACAGAAAAAGGAAATGAAAAGACGTAAAGAATGATTCTCAAATAGACATCTATTTTTGTTTAAAGATACTAGCCTGGCCTTTAAGATTACCTCATTAAGGTAACTTATTATAGAAAAAGAATATGTTAAAACATACTTCAACTCTTCTCAAGTTCGTATTTGTCCTTTTGTGTATGAAATTTCTGATTTAGTCTGCCAATGAAGATCTAAGGCACTAAATTAGAAATTAGAATGAACCCAACTCATTTTAGGGAAAAAAAAATAGGATAAGAAAAGTAAAAAACGAGCCATTTGAGAGACGTGAAGTACTCATCCTTTCCAACCTGTGATCCTACTGAGAGGTTTTATGATCATTAATGATGTCTGTACTCGGTATTTTAAACTATACAAAGCAGAACTTGGTAGGTCAGTTTTTCATTGTATTTTGATCAATAGATGATGAATTGAATTAAATGAAGCGAAATACTTGGCCCATATTAATTGGAAAGGAGCATAATGATAATGGAGTGTGTGTTGAGACAAACCTGGAGCCACTATCATAATCTTTCTTGGTATCTGCTATGTCGAGAGATCGTAAAAGAGCGGTGAGGTCCAGAGGGAGCACAGGCTTTTCCCACTGATCCTGCTGGTAGTCATAGAGGTTGGCGTTCTCCTGAATTGCAATGATGTCATTGTCATCGGTAAGCATGTCTGAATCCTTGGTATTCCCATTGGGTACATTCACAAGTTGTGTCAGTGAAGTGTGTGTTTGGAGTGAATTGATAAGTTGATAATCGGAACGCATCTCCTCTAAAATGCTTTTGTGCTCAGCGTGAAGTATAGAGTCTAAGCATCTGTTGAAAATCAAAGTGTGGAAACACAGAACCTCAGCCGAGAATGAAGTGAAATGCATGCAGAAGAAGATAGATATAAGGATAAAGATGTGTTGTGAGACTTACGAGGTGAGAAGGCGAAAGTGATGGGCATCATCTTGGGGATGGTTAAACATGTCAGAGAGGATCGCATCCACGAGTTGGGACTTGGAAACAGGGATGTGTTTCTGTCTGGGCACTCGTATTTTCGAAATTCCCTCTTCTTCGTCTCCATCCTCATCATTCCCTCCGACACTGGAATTGCTACTTGTATTTGTATAGTATTGTGCTGATGGTTCCACCACCGACATTTCCTGAAGCAGTGAACAATGAACCCTCTGCCTTGGGAAGATACCATGTGTTTGTGAATAAGAAAACAGAGATTTGGGTTGTGAAATTGGCACAATGCCCAAACTGTGCCAACAATATGACATCTTAGACTACAGAGTTCTGATCAACACCAACGCTCGTTCGCCCTTACTGCTTAATTCCACTTCCGCTTCCAACCACCATCTCCTTGCAATTCATAAAGCAGTATCCTATATTGTATGGTTCTAAAAATTACACACACACATCACCCTCAAACTCCAATCAAATTTATTAAAACTGTGTATTTTATCAAATACTAGTTAAAATAATTTCCTTTCATTGTTTTTACTAAAAATAAAATAATTGCAAATTCCTAAAATATTAATAAATATGAAATTGTATGGAACAACCTTTAATTTGTGACTTATTCTCCGTCCTAAGAAACTTCTAATTAGTGATGCCTAACATGTGTTCCGACAGCGGTTCCAACCATGGTTATAAAATTTTTGATACTATATTTAAGACACTGATCAGGAATTGTTTTTATATTTAAATAATTTTAAATTAAAATAAAGTGAAATACGTTTTAAAATGATGAATACTTTTTTAAAGAATCGAGATATTATTAAAAGTTATAGTTGTTTTTTCATTAATCTCTTTCTATCTATTTATAGATTTTAGTTTGTTTATAATGGCTTCTTTTATCTAATGCAATTATTCCTGATCATGGTAGTTGATTTTTCTCCAAAGTATATTCACTTATACAGAGATAACATGAAGTATCAAAGTAAGTCAATGCTGTACTAATCTTAATTAGATGGTCCTATTTAACAATCAGTTCAAGACTTTCACTAAGAGCAATTAAAACATTTATGAAAACAAATTGATATATGCAAAAAGAAAAAAAAAAATATATATATATATATATATATTAAATAACTTTAAGACACATATTTTAAAATGTTATATAATCAAATGTATGGAATAGAAATAACAAAAAAAAATTATGTTAAGACTTGTATAAGTTTGAGCAAACTTATATTTTTTTAATATAATTTTATAATTGATATATATATATATATATATATATATATATTATCATTTGAATAATGTTATATTTATATTAATTTTATTTAATTTACATTTGATGATGACAAAATTAATTAAATCAAAAGTTGTTAGTTAGTTTAGATAGAATGATATTAAGACTTTGTTTAGATTTAAAAATGAATTTGAGAGAGTAGATTTGAAGTTAAGATGAGCGAAAAATATATATGTTAGATTAATAAAAAAAGTGAAAAATAAAGAAAAAATTTATAAAAATTCCTAAATAATATGATAGATTTGATTAATAAAATAAAATAATTATTGTTAATATTAATATTATTTCAAAAATTTATTAGGATTATTTATAATTTATAATTTTATTATTATTTTATTTTATTTTTTTATTATTATTGTTAGACTTTAACATTAATATTTGAAGATTTTTTTAATTATCATATTTTTATTATTAATTTTTTATTTTTATAATTATTTTTTGTATTTATTAAAATGATTGCTATTTTAATTATATAATAAATACAATTGAAATTGAATTACTTTTCTCTTAAATCTTTTCAAGATTGAAAAGAAAGTAGGTAGCCAAATTTTTATTCTGATTTTAATTTTTAATTAATTTTTTTATCTTTTCTGAACTTTCTTCTCATTTCATAGCTTTTAATCCGTAGCAAATGGAGCCTAAGAGAAGAAGAAGTAAAATAAAACAATAAAACGTACCACTTTTGTTTTAAGATGCCTCTGGCTAGAATTGCAAGGGCGCGAAATCAAATGCATGCATGTTTCAAACTCTTCCAATAATCACCTGTTCTTCGCTTGATGCCTTGCATAAATATAAACACAAAAAATTAAATATGTTGAATAAAAAAATGTGTAAGACAAGTAAAAATATATAGATTAAATTTAACAATGCTTACTAAAAATATTTTGCATCATGTTACAAAGAACGAAACTAAATAAATAGTTAACTAAACTGAACTAAATAAAAAAACATAGCTAACTTCATTACAATATAAACTAAAATATCTTTTTGTTCAATTTTTTTAAATTTGAACAAATAAAAGAAGAATTTATTAAACTGCCATTTTGTAAGTTACTGAATATTTTAAATCAATTTTTATTAAAATTAAATACAAATTATAAAATTAAACTTTACCTTGTGTTTCAATCAAATTATTATATTGGCCGTAGTTGTTGGTAAATTTATTCTATTTTAAAAACAAAGATTTTAGAATATTTAGATATTTGATAAGATTTCAAATAAAATTGATTCAAAATTGAGAATCTTATATTAGAGATGACCATCAACATAACAATGAAAATTTAAATAAAAGAAGATACTACAAACAATGTTTGATAAGCTTAATTGGTTAATTCTGTGAGGAAGAACCTTAACAAAAATATTTTCACAGTTATTTTGATAAAAATAATCATCTCTAATGCTGAATTTCAAAAGTATATAAATACACATTTAATTTTGTCTCGTTTGAAACTAAATATGAGATGGTGGTAGGAATTCCAGTAAAAATGATATGACAAGTAGTTTCAGAAAAGGTTTTTCTAATCTTAAGATGAAAGTCAAATGTTCTTATCTAGAAGAAATATGATGTTTTTATCATCCATGAAGGGATGAATCCTCCTTTTCTTAATTTTATGATTGTGGATGAAGTGTAACTTGCTGTTAAAAATTGAAAGAAAATCCACCTATTGATACTTAAAAAATATAAGTTATAACCAAGTATTGATTAAGTGATATATTTGATATTAATATCCATAAGTTTTTATATCTCTGTTAATACAAATAAGTAAAATATTTTTCATTATGAACAAGTATTTAAATGTCATTTTTCCATCATTAATTCAAAACTCGTGTTTGATTCCATGACTAGTTAACAACAATATATATATATATATATACACGTAGTAATTCTAGCTATTCTGATTAATTTATAATAAAAATTAGTAACAACTTAAATTTTATATAAAAAAACCGTCTTATTAATAACTATACAGTGTTGTTAAAAAAATAATAAATAGTCTGTAGCTTTTCAATAAATTTTAATTCAACGGACATAAATGGAAGACCTTGATACAAGACATAATAGTTTACATCTTCAAAAATAACAATAACAAATTATTATATAAGAAAAAATATTGTTAAAAAGAAAAAATGATGATAGGATATTGTATCTAAAATATTAATAATCTTCATGAGAGATGTATTAAAAAAGAGAAAAAATGTCACTAATTTTACAAGGAAAACTTTTAAAAGGAGAATAAAATATTTTGCTGAAAAAAAACTTGTTTTTTAAGGTTTTTGTTATTGAATTTAATTTTCTAGTGTTTTTGTGTTTACCTCCAACTGATAGGACAAGAAAAGAAAAATTTGATTGATTGAGCATAAATTAGGGGTAGTTTTCTATATATACCAGTTTTGTTACTTAATAGAATAGGATGGTGATTAAGTATGGTGATAGAAAAGAATGATTTTGAAATTAATTTGGGGGTTTGGTTGAGAAAAGAGAAATGTGGCTTCCAAATGGTAAAGGATCAGGGATTAGAAGGGGAGGAGGAGGAGGCAACGGAATAGTGGCAGTGGCTATAGACAAGGATAAAGGAAGCCATTACGCTCTTAAATGGGCTGTTGATTGTCTGCTAGCCAGAGGTCAAACAGTCATTCTCCTCCACGTTTTGCACGCCACTTCTTCGCCTGCTTCCAGTAACTCCTCTGCTATTTCTTCTTTTCTTTTCTTCTCTCTCTCATTAACAAAATCAATTTAAATTTCAATCGCAACAGGGGGTAGCGAGCCCATCATATGTAACATCACCAATTCATCCGTCTCTCCGCACAGATACCAACTCGATAACACTACCAAGGATTTATTTCTCACTTTCCACTGCTATTGTACACGCAAAGATGTAGGTCTCACGCTTTCTTTTTTTACTGAAATTACTATAATAACACCGTATTACATTATTCACTGCTGTAAAAAATATTTTCTTAGATACAATGCCTTGATGTCCTACTTGAAGACAATGATGTTGTGAAAGCAATAACAGAATATGTCTCTTATGCTGCAATTGAGAACTTGGTGATTGGTGCAACATCCAGGCATGGCTTTATTCGGTAGGATTCCGTATCTCCAAGTTAATCTGTAATTAAGATTGCATTCGTAACTATTTTTAAAAGGCATGCTTGTCGTTTCCTTTTGCAGGTTTAAGTCATCACCAAGTGCATCAAGTAGCATATCAAAGGGAGCGCCAGACTTTTGTACCGTGTTTATCATTTCAAAGGGAAAAATCTCATCAGTTCGGAATGCTACTCGTCCAGCCGCACATACATCCCCACTTCTGAGCCACATAGGTAATCTAAAGAACAAGGACGAAAATCATCCTGAAATACCCTTCAGAAATACGAATACTAGAGGTTTGTTTCTGTCAAATACACAGTTTGTTCGGCATCTATCAATTCTTGCTTGCACTGCAGTTTTAATCATGTGTATATATGTGCAGACGGGACGTCAATCAAACCTCAGAGCTGGCAAGATGAATCTATTAAGTAAGTCTTTAGTCAATCCATTCAAAGTCCAAGCCCATCATAATATAACATGGTTTCCTTGGTTCGGTTCGGTTGAGGCAGGTCTCCATTTCCAAGAGGAAGAGGCACGAGTGGAATGTCGTCCGTGGACTTCCCAGACTCAGATACAGAAATATCATTTGTAAGCTCTGATAGGCCAAGCAATGGTCGTTCGTCCTCCGTTTATGAATATATTGAGGCAGGCCGAACTTCGCTTGTTTCTACCAGTTCAGATCATAGTTTTGGATCAGCCCGATTGGGACTCAAGGTCAATGACCCTAGTTCACCCGATACATCATTCTGTCATGAAAGCAGTAGAACATCATTCTCCTATTCATCACAGAGCATGGTGAGTGAGAGAGGACATGTGTTTTTCCTTTATTCTTTATGCACCAGTTCTACTCATTGATTATATATCAATATTATCTTACTAAAGCAAGATCTATCAATATTAATCTTGTTTTTGAGCCCAATGATATGTGACCGTTGAAGGTATGAACTTCCCTATGCTAAAATAATTTAGGATGAAGCAGCAGAAGCTGATATGAGGAGGCTGAAGCTTGAGTTAAAGCAAACGATGGAGATGTACAGTACAGCATGCAGAGAAGCACTAACAGCCCAGCAGAAGGTATATTCTCAAAAGTAATACAGTCCCTTTTTTCTATAAATGTGTTATTGGGATTTCAACTGGAACAACTATTTTGGTTGCTACAGTTAATGGAGTTGACCCACTGGAGAATTGAGGAAGAAAAACAATTAGAAGAGGCACGATTGGCTGAGGAAGCTGCGCTGGCAATTGCAGAGAAAGAGAAAGCAAGATGTAGAGCAGCCATGGAAACTGCTGAAGCATCGAAGAAAATTGCTGAGGTTGAAACACACAGAAGAGCTAGTGTTGAAGTTAAAGCTCTTAAGGAAGCAGAGAAAATGAGGAAGCTTTTGGACAATCTAGCCCAAACTGATGCAAGATATAGGAGATACAGTATACAGGAGATTGAAGCAGCCACGAACTTCTTTGCTGAATCCCAGAAAATCGGGGAAGGAGGTTATGGCCCTGTTTTTAAATGTTTCCTTGATCACACTCCAGTTGCTGTCAAGGTTCTACGTCCAGATGCTGCTCAAGGGAAGTCACAGTTTCAGCAAGAGGTGATCAACCAGTGGACATGAGTAATTCTACACCACTTTTTTTTTTTTTTGTATTTGACTCTATAACATGTTTACATTGCATCTAGTTTACGTTAGGCTTGTCCTTTTATGGGCATGATGAGACCTTGAAAATCTGATGAAATCCCAACAGTGATATCCATATAGTTGGAGAGCTAACATCTCTTCCACGTCCTTCTTTTCTTTCTCAAACTTCTCGTTACATCTCTTCCTTCCTTTTTCTAATCCATTTCTTAAAACCCAAAATTGGGATCCTTCCCAATGATATCTAGCCAGTTCCAAAGACATACACGTACAGAGAGTAGAGAGAGAGAAGGAGAATTTTGGATCTCTAAGGGTAAACCTAAAAGCATGCATAATTTAAAGCCTCGTGTCTATTTTTATAGTGTTCTGAGTTCTGATTCATAATGCCTGGAACTGAATTGTAGGGTATACCAATAGCAAATACTAGTGATATATGTCGTGGTAGTAATGTTTGCAATGCAATCAATCTAAATATATAAGTGTGCGTGTGCAGATTGACATTCTGAGCTGCATGCGACATCCAAACATGGTGCTTCTTCTAGGAGCATGTCCGGAGTATGGCATACTGATTTATGAATATATGGCTAATGGAAGCCTAGAAGATTGTCTGTTTCGAAAAAGGAAGAACAGTGTTCTGTCTTGGCAGCTGAGGTTCCGAATTGCTGCAGAGATAGCGACGGGCCTACTATTCCTGCATCAGACCAAGCCTGAACCTTTAGTGCACCGTGATCTGAAACCAGGCAACATTTTGCTAGACCAGAATTATGTGAGTAAGATAAGCGATGTTGGATTGGCAAGGCTTGTCCCAGAAGTAGCTGAAAACGTAACACAATGCTGCATGACATCAGCAGCCGGAACATTTTGTTATATTGATCCTGAGTATCAGCAAACAGGAATGCTTGGCGTGAAGTCGGATGTTTACTCTCTTGGAATAGTTTTTCTTCAACTATTGACAGGCAGAACTCCAATGGGATTAGCTCACCGTGCCGGAGAGGCTATAGAGAATGACACCTTTGAGGAAATGCTGGACCCATCCGTAACCGATTGGCCTCTTCAACAAGTCTTGTGCCTTGCAAACATAGCAGTCAAGTGTGCGGAACTCAGGCGAAAGGACAGGCCAGACCTTGCCAAAGTGGTGTTGCCAGAGCTTGATAAATTGAGAGATTTTGCCGAAGAAAACATGACGGTGCAGTCGTTGCCCGTCACTTTAGGATGCACTGCGCCTTCACCCTGCCGCAGTGAAACTTCTGTGCAACAGGTTCATACTTTCTAGCTCCCAAATCATCTTATATACATAAAAATTAATTATTTATCATAATTTCATGACATTTACATGGATGGATACATACATGCTATATCAGCCTTCCAATTCCATGACCTTGTTGACGTCATGTTGCAGGATGTGATGAGCGACCCCCACTTTGTACATTCCGTAGGCTCATCAGCTCCATCAACGCCTACAGAAGGAAAATCTTAAATATATGTATATATTTATTAATATAGACGAGACTGCTTTATTCTGCAGTAATGTCAGAATTCTGTTTCCGATGTACATGCATGCAGGGCCCAAACTCAGGCAGACAAAAAGTATAAACAAAAAGTTTTTCATTTCTGTTGGATGTGTGGGGTGCTAACATAGGTATTCTGTAAATATCTGAGAATGTAAAGCCCGCAATTTCTTTACTCAATTCAAGAATACAACGTGTTCGTTTTCACGGTACATAGTTGTATAAGCTTTTCTTTTTTATCCCTCCGGCCACTTGGGAAAAGTTTGCTGGAAATCATTCTCTATGCAGGGAGGGAGAGAAAGAAGAAATAGCCACGTATTTACCATAGATTATATGACGTGAAGATAAATAAAAATAATATGGATTAATGGAATTTATAATATATAGAGGTATCTATATGTCATCACATGATCCATTTAGGCCTAGACAAAAAATGTTTTTCTTCTGACATCTATACCAGTGTCTACAAAAATAGAAAGAGGAAAATATTTAACATTTAAATGTTTTCTTTCACCTCGTTCTTCTTTTTTTTTTTTTTCTTTTTTTTCATTCCCTCCTTTTTCTGTTGTATCACCTCAGCTATCATATGTTCTCTTTTTATCCATCCATTCCTCTTATTTACACTCAATCACCAATCAAACATTTTTCATTACTCTAAAATCAAACATCAATTTGAGGTTTAATTTACTCGTGGTAACTAGTTAAAGTGTCTCTTTGTCATTTTAGTGAATAATTATCTTATCTTACTATATTTTGTTGTGGCAACATGATAGATTGTTATCTTGTCGATTATCCTATCATTTTTTTTTATTGTGGAGGAGGTGGGCAAGGTTCAATATGATAGGATAAATTTCCTTCTTTTCTCCTCTTCTTTGTATATACAAACTGAATTGCATACTTAAGTTTCACATCTTTTTTTGCATATTTTGACACTTAAGGTGGTGTGCAAAAGGTGTAAACTAATCTGATAAGACGTGGAATTAAACATATATATATATATATATATATATATATATATTTGGTAAATAAATTTAAATTATAATGACAATTAAATATTAAAAAAATTATTATTTAAAGAAAAATATTTTTACTATATTAATAATTTTACAAAACCTGTAAAATTTGATTATAATTTCAGACAAAAGTAACTATACAAATAAAATAATTTTTGTTTATTAATTTATATAATAATATACATCATATTTTTTTATTTAATGTATTATCTTACATGTATTTATATTTACAAGTATTGTGCCAATTTAAATTATATTGATTACTAAATTAAATGATTATTATTTAAATAATTTTAAAATATTTGTTATAATTTTAAAGTACTATATATATATATATTTTACAATAAGACAAAGCGGTGACTATATACAACATATAATTTTGTACTCATCCACACAATATAAGTTCCTTCCTTTTCTTTTGGTTGGTTGATAAAAGCACTCTCGTAGTTAGGGTCACGATGGAGCAGTAAAAGAAATTTCAAAAATAAAAGAGACCATCACAGTTTATTTAAAAGAAAACTACAGAAAAATCTTTAAATATAATTTTTTATGAAATTGGAATTAAGGTTTATGAGTCACTTATGTGTAAGAATGTTTCTCATATCTTTATTTAAATATATAAAATAAATATAATTTTTTTAAATGTTTTTCTCCAAAAAAGAAACTATCATTTCCAAAACTTAATAACATAACATAACAGAAATTAGTATAAAAATTCAACACCTAATAAATATTAAAACATAGAATAGAATAAATTGTAATAATTTATTTATACCTGCTACCCTTTAAAAGATTATTCTGGTACTCGACAAAAAAATTATAAAATTAAATTAAAATTAAATTATTATTGTTAATATTATTATTATCTTATAATTTTATTTTTATTATTATTTTTTAATTTTATTATTATTACTTTTATTATTTTCATTCTTATAATTATTTATTTATGATTTTATTATTTTTTATATATTATTATTTTGATTGTTATTATTTTTAGTTTTTAACATTAATATTAATAGTATTTTATAAGTTATTATTATTTTTAAATAGTATTTTTTATAATTTTATTATTAATATTAATAATAATAGAATTATGTTAAATTATAATAACTATTTTAATACTTTTATTAATATTTAGTTTATATACTATTTAATTATTTTTTATTTTTTATTTTTATTTTATTACTATTATAAATTTTATTTTAAGAATATTTTATTATTGTTAAAATAAAGGGGAAAAAATTATGAATTAATTTTCCTTGTGTAAAATATACATATAGGAATTTTTTATAGATAAAAATAGTGATAGACTAATAGAAAATATAGATTAAGCCCATTATATTCAATACTCTCCTCAAGCTTGTGTATATAAATCTTATATACCAAACTTGTTACAAATATAAGATTTAGAGAAAATATCAGCCAACTAATAATTTGAATTAACAAATTTAGTCTTAATGTCTCTAAATATAATTTTTTCTCGAATGAAATGACAATCAATCTCGGTATGTTTGGTCCTTTCATGAAAGACAGGATTTAAGCTAATATGAAGAGCAATCTGATTATCACATGAGTGTTGTTAGTATTCTCACAATACTTAAGGATTTGATGAAGCCATGCAAGACATGACCAGCAAGCCAAAGCAAGCAAGTGGAAATCTGTTCTAGGCTGTGTCTTAGTGTGAGTGAGTATGATTGGC
>Ga0099825_1002741_pt1 | contig 23506 bp, 24 predicted proteins | sample SiratroredBW_FD_76838 | JGI IMG/M metagenome (GOLD analysis project Ga0099825, IMG submission 76838) | Root nodule microbial communities of legume samples collected from California, USA - Siratro red BW | ecosystem: Host-associated > Plants > Roots > Nodule | place: USA: California | collected... | reverse complement strand
ATATATATATATATATATATATATATATATATATATATATATATATATATATATATTAATTCTAATGTCTTACAAATATGAATTATGTCCTTTTGCAAAGCACTGGTATATGAGAATGTTTTCCTCTTTAGCATATCTCACTCAGTCATATTTTTCTTATGTTAATGTCAGAATTTCTTCCTTGGTCCTTTGTGTTAAAGCATATAGTTTTTCACTGAAAAAACAATGACTTCACCTAATCAAGAAGAATTTGATGGAGTTGTGGTAGCAGAACCCTTAACAGCGATTAAGGATCCGATATTCCTCAATAGATTTGAAAAAGCCTTCGAAGAACAAATAATGGTAAGTGAATTTAATGTCCCCTTCAATCATACACTCTATCTATAGTTCTTAAATTTCAACCAAGCAATTCCCTTAAATTGATTTTTTCATACCTGAAAACAGGAAGCAAAAAGAAGAGCTTTAGAAGAAGTTGAACTCAGTGAGCATCCATTGCATGTACCTATGGTCCCCAAGGTACCTGTGCCTGAAACAAATGTAAAAAGTTCAGTTCTTAATTTTTCAAAATTTCATGTGTCTTTGGGTTTAAGATTTTACTGCACCAGCTGTAAGATTAGGGTTTTTCATATTTTTGCCATAAAATCATATGAGTAGGGTTTATATGATACAGTGTTACTCACATGCAGGCTCAAAGTAAAAGGGGAAGAAAAACAAGTAGTAAGCTTCTATTGAAAGTGCCCTTTTCCTTTCAACCTCCAGCATTTTGTTTGCAAGAAAACATTAACTTGGAGATAGTAAGTTGCTAACTTATTTATTGTTCAAATTGTTTTTGCCTTCTTCATACTTTTACTTTGCTCCACCAACTTGAAAAGTAGAGTATATGATTTATGTTATAAACATTATTCACTGGCTAACTAACTTGCAACAGGCACTATTAAACCGATTCAAGGAAGGAAGCTGGGGGAATTATGTGGCCAAATTTTCAGCGGCAGAAAGATTACAAAATTGGTTGCTGGAAAAAAGGGAAGGCTGCAAAGATGAAAACAAGAATGACTCCAAAGCAATTTGGGTAAGGGTACATGATAAAAAGTTTTATGTTTCAATAAATCAATCAATGATTTTAGTTGTAAACAAGATTGAAATCAAAAGAAGAAAATAATACAACTGTTTCTAGCAATATCTATATCTCTCTCTATAAACTCAAATTATTAATTTTTGAAGAGATCAATTTGCATCATATATATGCTATTTTATATTAAAACTAACATATAATTGTTTGTGTAGTACTATCATCATTTACCTTCACAACAGAAATTCCGATCTATGCCAGCAGTAATTAATTTTTTGGTTCATGAAGATTTTCCTCCTAAATCTGGTAGCAACAAAAAAGCAAAACAGACAGTAGATACTGCTGCAGATAACCAAGTACGCATTTTTTATAATATTCAAATGTTCATGCACCTACTCACACAAAAACACACATATATATGTAAAGTAGTTGATGTAGTTTACACTATGCAGGATTCAGGTTCGGCTTCACGTGAATGATGGAGAAGGACAGGGTGATGAAGAAGACCATGAAAAAGATATTTACTGTTGTATAAACATCCCCAATATATGTTTCAATGCATTGGATGTATATTTATTAAATAAACTAAACAATCTTTATATATATATATATATATATATATATATTATAATTAAAATGAGTAAATTTTCATATTTTTTTCATTTATTTCAAATTATTTTTCTCCATTATCTACAATCTAATAAACATATAATTTCAAGGTAATTAATAAACGTTTTGTATATAGTTAATGTTGTAAAACTTTCTTACAAGTCTATTATTTATTAAAGAAGATAATAAGGGAAAAAGTCTAATTTATTTTTCATATTGAATTTTGTATGTCAGAATTTGATTGTAGAATGTTTACTATTCAATGATTTAGTTAAACTTGAGGTTTACTAATTTATCTGGCTTAATTGAACTATTAACAAACATAAATATCTCAATTGTTGGGTTAGCTAGAAAACAGTTTGTAAAAGTATGAAAAATAAGGTTTAGGAATTAAGGATCTAGAAAGTTTTAATGTAGCATTACTTGAAAAATGAAAGTAGAGATTGGGTATAGAAGAAAAGGGGTTGTGGAATGAGATCATTAATTCAAAATATGGGTCATAGAGATCACTAGAGTGCGATATTAGTAATAGTAGAGAGTCTAGATAGTGGAAGGATTTAAGAAATATTTGTAAAAGTGTGATGGTAGAATTTGGTTCAATGAAAACTGACTTGGAAGGTAGGGAAAGACAATAAGATCTTGTTTTGGGAGAACTGCTGGGTTGGGGAGAAACCACTTATGAAAAAGCCTATCCTAGATTGTACTCTAATTGTGTCTAAAAGCAGAGTTATTTGGAACAGTGTGGGGAGTGGAAGGATCAAGGGTGGGAGTGGAAATTAGAGTGGAGAAGGGAGTGGTTTGATTTGAAAATACCTATGGTTTGTGGTATAGTACATCAATGTTTGCCTAAAAGAGAATTGCAGGATGAATGGGTGTGGAGAGGGAAGCATGGTGGTCATTATATGGTCAAAGATGCATATAACAAGATTAATGCCATAGACAAGGGGAAGGCAACTAGGTTTTCCGTAAACTATGAAAAATAAAGAGTATCCCTGCATCAAAAATTTGTAATGGAAGGTGTTCCATTATAGGTTGCCAACAAGATAGGTTGAGTAGAGTAGGAGTTCCACTTTATAATTTGCTGTGTGTTATGTGTAATGAGTCTGCAGAGAATGCGAGTTTATTTTTTTCATGCAAAGTGGTTACTCAGATTTGAAATTAGTGTGACATTTAGTTTGGGGAGCAAACTGTGCACCACTGATGAACACTTCCTAGGTTACTGTGTAATAGGGGAAAGGAAAAAAGGACCTTGTGTGAATGATATAGTATTGTTGTTTGGTCGATATGAAAATGGTATCTTTTTAAAAGTAGGAAATGTGATACTCTAAAGATGTTTGCATTAGTAGAAGTCAAATCTTAGACTGTTATCAGAATCAAAATTATCAAAATAAGGTTTAGCTATTCAGATTGGTGTATAAACCCTTAATATGTAATAGTTTGTTGCACTAATATGTTAGAGGGGCTTGGGATGGTTGGAGATCAAATTTCCATTTGTAGCGGTTTGATGATTTTGATTAACTGTTCTGTTCAGTATGTGGCTGCGTGATTTGTGATGCAGGATCATTAAAGAAGGGGTACGATATATGTGGAACTTTTTTTTGCATGCTATTCTGGCGTGACTTGCTTTCTGCAGCAGTCTGGAATTTTGGCTGGAAAAGATTATCATAGACCCATTTTCTCTTGATTCAGACTCGCCAAAGCTTTAGCACTAATTTACTGTATTTTCAGAACATCTCATGCCCTATTATTTTTATTTTCTTTTTGAGGGTTGAAGGGGTTCCTATATGTTTACGCCCATGTCTTTCCCTTATGGTCCTTGTATTTAACAGTTTCTGCCCTTGCTTCTGTTTTTTTTTTATGCTTAGAGCAGCCTTTTGTTTTACTGCTGTTATGTGCACCGAACTTTAGGTTCTGTTTTCTTGTGATACTTTGATGCTTATATCTAAAGATATAAACTTTTATTTTATTTTGTATATAGATTGGAGTAATTTTATTATTTTTATTTATTATATTTTTTTTATGATAAAAAAGATTTTGTTGGATTTTGGGTTCTCTATTACTATTTTGTTGAATATTTAACAAAATTTCCAAATGTTGATGGTGAAGTTTTTATCCGATGATCTTTAAACTTCATAAACAAAACTAAAACTTTGAACTTGTATATAATATATGTGAATGAAAAAAATAAACATAAAGTGGAACAAATATCATAATTGTAGTCATACTTACTGCTAAGCAATATTAATATTCTATATACACAAGTTCTTTGTCAAACATATGTTTACCAACATAATATTTCAAAACTCCTAGAAGATATATAAAGAAATGACATTATCTTTAACTTAAAACTTTAAGGTAGTAGATTTATAAATCTTTTTTTTTATATATTGTTTAACTTTCTCATTTTTATTCAATGTGGGACTTAGACTCACATTTGGATTCCTAACAGATAACAGGAACTTCCTGCGGACAACAACTCTTTCACAAAATTCCTAAAGCTTCTACAAACTTCTAGTACACAATCTTACTGTCCATAAAAATTGAAGTTCGATTAGACAAGATTTTACCGTTGGGTCTTCAAAACAACTAATACAAGTTATTATAGGAAGTAATTGAGAATTGTGTTTGTCTCTCTCTTTTCTTCAAAACAGTTGCTGAAATACTTCTCCACACACATCAATATTCTCACAATCACTAATCTTTTATCTTAATTATAATAATGCATTATATTAGACATGTCATGACCACACATAACCATAAAAACCCAACAATTTCTTCTATGCTTTACACTACGGGAGTCATCTTCCTTCTAGTCCCATTTATCCACTTTAATTATCAATATGCAAAAATGTTCATCTATTTTTTCAACAATGAATCTAAGATGTGTTTCTCCTATTCGAACTCCTTTATATTCCAAATCCACTCATGAACTCCAAAAGCCCATTTCTTTTAAATTTTACTTTTTATCTGTTCACTCACTCGACACAAAGGTTCTTCGTCCATCAATCTATCCTTTTAAAATAAAATAAAATTTGATCTTGTGCCCTTTAATCCAAGTAATTTTATGCAAACCAGTTTTTCCCAATTAGCTTGTTTACAAATATTTTTAATGTCTCTCTATCATGTTAAATTTTTAGAATTAATTATGTCTGCATTCAAGCTTTTCCACGACCCATATTAAAATTCAAAATTTCTTTCCACAACTTTCTTGAATAATTCATTGCTAGCCTCCACTTCAATTTACCTAGAAAGAATATTTTAAACAACTTTTAAGTCCTTAATTCCTAAATTTCCCTCTTTCTGACATTCCATTTTATCTAAGTTATCCTTTTACCATCCTGACCCTAATCCTATAGAAATTCCCTTTAAATTCTTCTAATTATTTTCCTTGGAGTAGCTGACATTTTAATATAATCAAATGCAACCCTTACTAATAAGCTTCAAAATTGCAATTATAACTTCATAATTAATTAATAAAAAACATAAATTTAATTATATATTAAATATATTATAATTAATTATATAAAAAGTATAACAGAATATAATTATATAATATTATAACAAAATAATAAAAATATATTAAATAATGAATAAATTTGTCATTATTATATATATATAATTAATTAATTAATTACAATATATAACATAAAATATAATATTTAATTAATTGTATACATAGTCTGTTAATATTATATATATAATGATTACGTTACGTAATATAATCGATTACGTAACGTAATCAATTATATATATATATATACATAATAATTAAATTATATTTTAAAAAATTAAAATATTAAATATTATATAAAATTGATAATAAAATTTTTAAGCAATATTGTTAATAAAATAATTAATAACAATATAATTATAATTTAATAAAAATAATTTCAATTATTTAAAATAAAAATAAATTATATAATAATAATTTGTTATTGTTATAATATGATAATATTATTTAAATTTAATATAAAAATTATTTTAAAAAATTATAATATTATAATTTTAGATATTAAAAAAATAATCAATTTGATGTAATAAATTAAATATATTTTATTATAAATTAAATTTCAGTTTAAAGATAATTACATAATTTAATATTTTTATAATTTTTTTAAAAAAAATTATCAATTATATTAAATAAATAAATAGATTATGTTTTATTTTTAATTATTTTTAATTATAAAGATAAATTTATAATTTTATAGTTTCACATATTAAATATTTATTATATCTATAACATATTTACAAACTTTTATAAATTTTCTTCTCAAATCTTATCATTTTTCTTTTTAATTCAAATAATCAAACTTCTCCACACATTTTTATTTCAAATCAAATCAAATTCACTTTCTATTTCTTTTTAATTCAAACAATCAAAGTTCTCCACACATTTTTATTTCAAATCAAATCAAATTCACTTTCTAATCCAAACTTACCTTTAAAAAGTGAAATTAAGTCTATAAGTTGTGAGCTTTTGTAACTATTACACCCCAAAATAGTCTTCTTGATTTCCTCTTTTGTCATGCTACTAATTACCATCTCATATCTTCTCTACTTATGCAGAGGAAAAAGGGTACGAAGTTATATAGCTTTGTCTAGATTTTCTGGCATCGTGTCCTAATAAAATTTCTTAACTTTATCGTTAACTATTCTTGATCCTCATACCATTCATTTACTATTTTCATGCTTTTAATTATACTTTTTATTCTTCTCCAATTAGCATTTAATAGTTTTTTTTTTAATTTAAAAATATTAAGAGTAAAGTATGAATATAAAATCTATTAAATGAAGAAATCCCTTATATATTGTCATTATATTTTTAAAATACAAATAAAAATTAAATATAAATATATACGTCAAATATAAAAATTTGGTCTACATATACAGTTATATATATACTATAAATTATAGATAATATATATAATTATATATCTTAACTAAGTTAAATTAAAATAAATACATGTAGTTATCGTAATTATTTAGCATGACAAACATGTTAATTTCGAATAACTTTGAAGAAAAAATGGCTAGTTATTTATTTATTTATTTTACATTTCAATTTAAAATGAATGAACATTCCTATCATTACATCAAGCTATTTATCAATTTAAAATTAATCATCCATTTTAATTATTGCTTTGTTAGAATTTTTTTAATCAACAATAAAGAATTAAGCATAGAAAGGATTAATAAGGTTATCTCAACCTATTTACATCAAAACATAAACCTTAATAATGGTCTATCCAAAACAAACAAAGTATTGTTTGACAAATGCTAGATATTTGTTTTTGAGACTGCATGTTGATTTGTTTTTTATTTTTTTGTTTTAGTTTTTGAATAAGTCTTTAACTAGAATAATTGTTTCTAAATGTTTGAATAACTGTTCCTAAACATTAGGATAAAGTATTTTAGTTTTTTTTTCTAGTCAAAATAACTGTCACTAAACTTTAAGAGGAGTAATTTCAGTCAATTATTTTTCTTTATGGAAGTATTATAAATGTAAGTTATTCATGGTTGCACAGAAATAAGAAGAAATAACAATACATTTCTATTTATATATTTTCATACATTTTCATTATTTTATCTGCTTCTATTCTGTAAAACCAACATTTGGTGTTAGAGCTCTCTTCTTAAGGGACCTCTGTGTGTTTTAAGTTGCCATGGATTCTGAAACGAGTTTTTCCCAAGCTACTCTACCAGTCTTTGATGGGAAAATTATGACCTCTAGGCAGTGAGAATGGAAGCTTACTTGGAGGCATTTGATCTTTGGGAAGTTGTGGAAGAGATTATGAAGTACTTTCACTGCCAGATAATCCTACCATGGCCCAGATCAAAACTCACAAAGAACAACAAACAAGAAAGGCAAAAGTGAAGATGTGTCTATTTGCTAGTGTTTCTCAAACCATTTTCACACGAGTCATGGCTTTCAAATCAGCAACAAAAATTTGGCATTATCTGAAGGAGGAATATGCTAGAGATGAATGAATACTGATCATGAAGGTGCTAAGTTTAATGAAAGAATTTGAGTTGCAAAGAATGAAAGAGTTTGAGACAACAAAAGAATACTCAGACAAATTGTTGGGTATTGCCAACAAGATACTACTGTTGGGCAGTAAGTTTGCTAATTCTAGAATTGTTGAAAAAGTTCTGGTAATAGTTCATGAGAGGTATGAAACATCCATAACCTCATTGGAGAACACAAAGGATCTATCAAAGATCACTTTGGCATAAGTGTTACATGCTTTGCAGGCACAAGAGCAGCGAAGGTTGATGAGAGAAGATCGTGCTGTTGAAGGTGCATTTCTAGCCAAAAACAGTGAGGATACAACAAATAACCAAAACAAAGGCGAGGGTAGAAAGAAAAATTACCCACCTTGGGTCACCCACCGTTCAGATGTTGGAAGCAACCAAATACGAAGTGCACTAAGTGCTATCAGATTGGACATGAAGCTGTAATTTGCATAACAAATATCTAGCAAGATGTAGTCGATGCAAAAAATGCACAAGAGGATGAAGACCAACTCTTTGTTGCTACTTGTTTCTCCATAAATAATTCCAGTGAATCTTGGTTGATAGATAATGGTTGCACCAACCACATGACCTATGACAGAGAACTGACGTGTTTGGGCGACACAAAGTCTAATGGGTTAAAATTGGGAATGGTGAACAAATTCTAGTAAAAGGCAAAGGGTCAATAGCTATAACAAGCTACATAGGTACAAAAATCCTCTCTGATGTTTTATATGTACCTGAAATTAATCAAAACTTACTTAGTGTTGGACAGTTGCTAGAGAAAGGGTTCAAAGTTATCTTTGAAGATAAGAGTTGCGTAATTAAAGATCCAATAGGCCTTGAAATGTTCAAGATTAAAATGAGGATAAGAGTTTTCTTTTGATCCACTTCAGGAGGAGTAGACAATATTTTTAGCAAAAGAAAATATGGCTGAGTTATGACAAAAGAGGCTTGGGCATTATCACTATCAAAGATTGCTTAATATGAAATAATCTGATAATCGAAAGGAGTATACTTTGCATCAATTCAACTTATTTTGGGATGAAGCAGGGATAGAACATCAACTTACAACTCTTTATACTCCAAAACAAAAATGGAGTAAGTGAAAGAAAAAATAGATTTATTATGAAGATGACCAGATGTATGTTGCATGAAAAGAATTTTCCAAAAAAGGTTCTGGGCAGAGGCAACAAACACAACAATATTTATACAAAATAGACTCCCACAAAAGCAATAACAAACAAAACTCCTTTCGAAGCATGGTATGGATACAAACCTCTAATGAATTTTCTTAAAACTTTTGGGGGTCTTTGTTTTACCCATGTTCTGTAGGCTAAGCGAGATAAGCTAGGACAAAAGGCTATTGATGGAATTTTCATTGGATATAGTACAGTTTCAAAGGCATAAAAAGTGTTCCAACCAGAAACTGAAACTATAACTATTAGTAGAGATGTGCATTTTGTGGAAAATGAAGAATGGAATTGGGAAGACTCAGAGACTCTTATGATAAAGAAAAGTCATGGCTAGATGAAATGGAAGATGATCACCAATTAGAGGCACTTGATTACATTGTGTCATATATTTGTAAGGTGAGGTTTGCACCCATTTATAAAGTATTGAAAGGCATCATCTCTAGTCGGTGTGCATTTTGTGGAAAATGAAGAATGGAATTGGGAAGACTCAGAGACTCTTATGATAAAGAAAATTCATGGCTAGATGAAATGGAAGATGATCCCCCAATTAGAGACACTCGATTGCTCTCTGACATATATTTGTAAGGTGAGGTTTGCACCCATTTATAAACTATTGAAAGGCCTTATCTCTAGTCGATGTAGGATTTCCAACACACACCCCTCACGCCAAGACTCAACAATTCAAGCGTGAAACTTATATGTAAAGGTGGTTCGATAATGACCCAATAACGGGTGGCCCGATAGACCCAACAAACTTATTAGGATAGACTCTAATACCATATTAGAAGTGGACTTTAGGCCTAACTCAACCTTACAAAACCGGTTTGTAAGGTGAGGTTTGCACCCACTTATAAAATATTGAAAGGCTTCATCTCTAGTCGATGTGAGATCTCCAACAATGACCTAAAGTGGAAAAAAGCAATGGAGAAGGAGTTGTATATGATTGAGAAGAACAACACTTCGGAGTTTGTTGACATACCTATAGATAGAAAGGTAATTGGGGTGAAATGGGTGTTTAGAACCAAATTAAATGCTGATGGTTCAATTAACAAACATAAAGCAAAGCTTGTTGGGTATTTTGGCAGTGATTGGGGTGGTTCCTTGGATGATATGAAGAGTACTTCAGGATACTGTTTGGCACAAGAATATTTTTATGGTGCTCTAAGAAACAAGAAATTGTTGCACAGTCTATAACAAAATTTGAATTTATTACTGTTATAGTTGTTGTTAACCAAGTCTTGTGGTTGAATTTTTTTTTTTATTGATCTTAACATGGAGCAAAAGGGAAGTACGAACGTTTTTGTTGACAATCAAGTTGCAATAGCTATTTCCCATAATCCTGTTTTTAATGGGAAAGCCAAACATTTTAACATCAAGTTGTTCTTCTTAAAGAAGGTATAGAAAGATGAAGTTGTTGATCTTGTTTATTGCAAAACTAAAAACCAGATTGCAGATTTGTTTACCAAGCCACTACCAGTCAGCAAGTTTGAATTCTTAAGACAGAAGATGCAGTTCCAAAATCAAAGAGTGTTAGATATTTATTTTTGAGATTGCATGTTGATTTTTTTTTTCTATTTTAGTTTCTGAATAGGTCTTTAATTATAATAATTTTTTCTGAACATTTGAATAATTGTTCATAAACGTTAGGATAAAGTATTTCAACTTTTGTTTTTAGTTAAAATAGCTGTTCCTAAACTTTAAGGGGAGTAATTTTAGTTAGTTATTTTTCTTTCTACAAGTATTATAAATGTAAGTTGTTCATGACTTCAGAGAAATAAGAAGAAATAACAATACATTTCTCTTCATACATTTTCGTACATTTTCATTATTTTATTTGCTTCTATCCTGTAAAACCAACAAAAAGTGCTTCTATTGAACCTAAATGTTACGCTCTATGACTGCCATCTATTCTCCACATCTTAGGATATCAATTTCATGCATGTCAACGGTTCTAAACACTAATCAAAATATGAAAAAAGAACATGCTTATATTTACCTCTCATAATAGCCCAAGATTTTGATAGTACCAATGCAAATTCCTCGATCATGTCACACGTTCTATTTTTAAAAATAATTTCATTGATGTGTTTCCGTGTATACCAAATCACTGTCATCCATAACATTCTCCACACACATCTCCCTCTCTTTCCCAGGCCAACTATTCTGAACCCTAAGAAGTGTTGTTTGGGCACAGTGTGGTGTACAAGTTGTACTCCTAACTATTTTTCACACATCTTTCAGATTTTGCCTATGATCGAACATGTAAAAAATAAGTGACTCGCATTTTTCTCCCTAGAATTACCCATAACACACATGACATTGTCGACTTGAATTCCTAATTTAATTAATTTGTCTCTAGTTGGTAACTTATTCAAAATTACTCTCTAAGAACATATTTGAGAAGGAGGTAGTGCCTTGACTCACTATAGATTATAAAATACTTCCTCCTTCTCCTAAGGCATCTCCCATTACCCTAATATATGCATCTTGGACAGGTATTCTAAGCCTTTCTTTCCTTTCCACACCCACTGGTCATCAAGATTACCTTTAGGTCCACTTTGCTAGATAATATTATAAAAAACCTCTACCAAAGATTTTTCCCACTCAAACCATGTCCTTCGCCACTCTAATTTCCAATTCCCCACCTGACCTAGCCACTCCCCTACTTCTTCTAATCTTAGATCCTTTTTGCATACAGTTAGCATAAATTTTAGAAAATTCATCTCTAAGTGGCCTATTCCCTACCCAGCAATCATCCCAAAACAATATATTAATACCTCTTCCAACTTTTCATGTAATAGTCTCATTAAACCAATTTCATTCGTAATTATCACCACAAATACTTCTAAGATCCCTCCACCATCTAGATTCTTTCTTATTGGAGCTAGCTTGATCTAAACTTCTCCAAGACCCGTATTTTGATTCTATAATTTCCTTCCACAACCCCTTTTCCTGACTAACGAGCCTCCATTTCCACTTATCAAGGAGGGCTTAATTAAAGCTAAGAATATCTTTTATGCCTAGACCCCCACATAACCAACTATTGAAAATTATTTCCCATTTGATCCATACTGTTTTTTTTTTTCTCGTAGCTTCGTGTCCCCACAAGAACTGCTGCTGATTTTTTATCATCTCGTTATTGACATATTTAAAAACCTTTAAAATTGATAGAATGAAGATAAACATTGACGAAAGTGCAGATTTTATCAAAGTAACATTCCTTGCTATAGACATAAGCCTCCCTTTCCACCTAGATAGCTTCTTTTCTAACTTATCTAATAGCCCTTTCCAAAAAGATACTCTTTTATGATTTCCACCTATAGGGACTCCTAAATCAACAAATGTGAATGACATAATTTCACAATTCAACATTACCGCAAACCTCTCTAAGCTCACTTGATCAACCCCTACACCTTCTATAGAGCTCTTGGCTAAATTAACCTTAAGGCCCAATGCTAACTCAAAACACCTCAGAATGATTTTAATAGTGACAATATTTTTGGTGTTACTTTTGCAAATGAACATTGTATCATTTACAGATTATAGCATGCTAACTGCTACAACTTTTCTCCCTATTTTAAATCCCTCTAATAATCCTTTGTTCTTTGCTTCCCTCACTTTACCTCACAAACCTTTTGCCACAATAAGAAAAAGAAACGGTACAAGTGGATCTCCTTATCTAAGTCTTTTCTGAGGTTTGAACTCAGAAGTTGGACTACAATTTACCAAAACAAACACTATAGACAACTCAAGACAACTCCTTATCCTTTCAATCTATTTTGCATTAAACCCTAGCCTCCCCAACATATATACTAGGTACTCCCAATTAACCGAGTCATAAGCTTTCTAAAAGTTAGCTTTAAAAACAATGCATGATTTACTGTTCTTCCTAACTTCATCTAGGACTTCATTTGCAACAATCACACTTTCCAACAAGCCTCTATTTTCCAAAAAAACAAATTGCTAATCGTCTAAAATCTAATTTAGTACCCTTTCACTACAAGAAAAATTGTTGTTACATACAAATAGTTATGCACAGATTTGGGTTCATAGATAAAGCATGGATTACATACAAATTTTTATTTGTATGTAAAATCGTGTTACGTATGGATTTTTCGTATGTAATAATAAAGCGGTTTGGTCTGGAGAATCCATAGGTATAATTCGTACGTAACATTAGTGCATTAAAATGGGAAACTTTTTAAAGTATTGGTCCGTATTTAATGCCAATGAAATTCATATATAAGTAAATGAATGTGTTTTATATAGATGTTTTATACGAATTTTAAAAAAATTGAGTTATTAAAAAATTGAATATCCTAATCAAAATCCTAGGTCCATTTTCTCTCCATTGTCGTCCCCTCCAAACCTTCATGCCCTCCAAATTCAGAATCACCCTTCATCACCTTGAACTTGCCTTGCTTAGCTTCCTTCGTCACCCTGAACGCAGTGCCTTGCTTAATTTCCTTTGTCATTGTCAACGTGGTCAAAGTCTAGTGCCCGTGCTCAACTTCCATCGTCACTAAACGTCAGCTTCCTTGTGACACATCCTAAGCTTAAATTGTCATCTTTTTTGGTTCTATGCTAAGATTGAACTTCAATCGAAGAAAAAAAAGCTAGCTTGACAGTGGCGAGTGAAACTCACTAAGAAAGATAATGCTTTGTTCGTAAGAATGTGATTCAATTTTTTCCTAACCGCATTCAATTTTTCAAGTGTTCTTTCAGGTTGCAACCATAGGTGTCAAAATCCCCTATTTTAAAAACCCGAGGTTAGTTTTCCCCAAACTGAAGAGGGTAGCAGGAGTCCCATTTGTTGTACCCTGGTAAGATTTTTTGGCAGATGAAGCATGATATTGTTGTTTAAAATATGAGTGACGGATTAGATAATGACAACCTTTTTTTTTATTATTATTTATAGGATTTGCAAGGTATTCTTAACGAGGTAGTAATTTTCCTTTCTCTGATGGAATCCTCGTCAATGGAGCATCTTTCAATGTGGAACAAGGTATGGAGGCCCAAATCAAATCATTAACAACCCTCTCCTGTTACTTGTTACCTGCTCTTATGTTCTCTCCTATTACAATTGTGGCAGATGAAGCATGATATTGTTGTTTAAGATATGAATGATGAATTGGATAAATGGTGATCCTTCTGTTTTTATTATTTTAAAAGATTTACATGGTATTCTTGATAGAGGTAGTAGGTTGCCTTTTCCTAATGGAATTCTCATCAATGAGCATCTTTCAACGTGGAACAAGGTATAGATGTGTCATTAACAGCCCTCTCCACTTACTTGTTACATTCTCTTGTCTTTCTGTTACATACCTAGTTAGTAACCAAGTGCAAGGACAGAATGAAAATATCACACCCTTCAAATTTACATATCAGAGGAGGAATATGAAAATAATAAAATAAAAGCTATTAATTCAGGGAGTTATTTAGAGGTGAAGCCGGGTTATAAATACAGGGTTGGAAAGAGAGGAAGGGAAAAAGATTTGGATAGTGGAGTGAATAGGGAGAGTCTGGCCTCTCAAAAGCCAGGAGACTTTATTGTTATTGTTCACATTTGTTCATCTTTGTTCTACTGTTATTTTCAATTACAGACTCAAATACACACTCTGGAATATTATTCAGTTACTCCCTTATCTACTATTTTATTGTTATTATTATTAGATACCTTTACAATTGGTATCAGAGTCTCGATCTGGGTTTCAAACCTGTGAATGGTTACCACATACAACTCAAGAGTGATGGAGGAACGTGTCAAAGGGTTATAGAAATGAACGATGGACCACAGTGAAATGTTAGAGACGATACTGAAAAGGCTCGATGATATGGCGATGCATTCACCACGACAGGATCAGACTACGGAGCCACATCAAAAGGAGGAGGACACTTCCTCTCAAATAGCGGATCCTGGTGAAGGAGGATAGAATCACGAAAACGCACACTACAGGGGTGATGAGGGACGCAAATTAGAGGTCCCAACATTTGATGGAGCAAATACGAATGGGTGGTTAGTGAGAATATACCGTTTTTTTCGGGTTTCGGACATTCCGGTGGGGGATGAACTCAATTATGTGGTACTAGGATTAATGGGGAAGGCTCTTACATGGTTGAAGTGGTAGGAGGCTCAGTCGACATTTCACACTTGGCTCCGTTTCAAGCAGGACGTGCTGAAGCGTTTCGAACCAGAAGTGGCGTCAAATCCCTTGGCGCCATTGTTGCAAGTGAAGCAAATAGGCTCTGTCATGGAGTATCGGCATGATTTTGAGCTCGTGGCCAGATCACACAGAAATTTGGGTGGAGAGACCTTACTATGTATGTTTCATGAAAGGTTGAAACCGATGATTAAGTCAGAACTAGCGATGGCGGAGTTCGAATCCCTTCAAGCATTGATGGATCATGCAATGGTTGTTGAAGCGAGAAACTTAGCTTAACGAGAGGAAGGTGGAAGCCAATGGGGAAGACAACGTGAAGCAGGCCCTAAGTCTAGTGAGGGTTTCAATAGAGGTACGAATTGGGCCGACCCAATAGTTTTAATTCCTACTTTAAATGTTCCCCACCACTAGAACCCAAGGAGAACCAAGTCACTCATACCACCCGATTTTCAGTTTCTAACTCATTTGGCCCAAAGCATAATTCTCTTTGGATCTCAAATGAAGATTGGCTTGGACGCCAACGCAAGGGTCTATGCTACAAGTGTGGGGAGAAGTGGAACCCATCTTACACGTGTCGACACCGCCACCAACACTTAGTACTGGTAGATGCTGACGAAGAGGAGGAGCTTGAAACAACACCTGAAGAAATCACAGAGGAACCCTCTACTCTTAATCTACAAACTCTGTCTCTCAATCTTTCATCTTTCAGTTTTTGGGGGTTCACATCTCATCACACATTTAAGGCTAAAGGCACGATCCAGGACTCGAAGGTGATTGTGTTGGTGGATCTAGGGGCAAAGGCCAATTTCCTTTCCACTCACATCGTCTCCTCCCTAGGTTTACCACTAAGCCAAATGCGACCATTTTAAGTTGAGGTTGGGAATGGCGCTATTGAACCAGGAGTTGGGGTTGCGAAAATGTCGAACTGATTATGCAAGGTGTTTCGATAGTTGCAAACTTCCTTGTCATAGAGCTCGGGTGGTCGGAGGTGGTGCGTGATGTTGGGTGGGTGGCAAGCCTAGGCAAATTTGAAAGGGACTATCAGTGGTTGACATTGAGCTGGATGTCTAATGGGTCCCAAGTAACACTACAGGAGGACCTTAGCCTCAATAGAAGTCATGCATCAGGAAGATAGCTTTAAACGCATTGAAAAAAATGAAGAGGGGTTCTTGGTGACTCCTCTATTCTACTCTGATGGTGATAACATTACTTTTCCTATTACAAATGAGACTCTAGAATTATTGCAACAATTTGATGATATTTTTCAAGAACCTTCTGGGTTGCCTCCGTCTAGACCATAGGATCATACCATTCCGTTGAAGGAGAACTCAAAAATCCCCAATATTAGACCATATAGATACTCAAATTATCAGAAAGCTGAGTTTGAAAAGATCATTGCAGAGATGCTACAAACCGGTATTATTCGCCCTAGCACGAGCCCATTTTTAGTCCGATGATCTTGGTGAGAAAGAAAGATGGTGGCTATCGGTTCTGTGTTTACTACCGAGCACTCAACAAGATAACAATCCCAGACAGGTTTCCAATTCTTGTTATTAAAAAGCTTTTGGATTAATTAGGTGGCATTGTGGTGTTCTCCAAGCTAGATTTGAAATCTGGTTACCACCAGAGTCGAATGTAAGAAACAGACATCCACAAGACAACGTTCCAAACACATGAGGGCCATTATGAATTTCTCGTGATGCCATTCGGGCTTACAAATACCCCCTCCACTTTCCAGTCACCGATGAATGTTGTATTAAGACCATGTTTACGAAGATTTGCTTTAATTTTCTTTGATGACATTTTAATATATAGTCATGACAAGGACAATTATAGGGATCATTTATTGCAAGTTTTTGAGCTCCTTACAAGGAACAACCTGTTGGTGAACAAGAACAAATGTTGTTTTGAAAGTTTTAGTATTGAATACTTGGGGCATATTATTTCTGCGTAGGGGTCGCTGTCGATCCTAAAAAGATTTGTGACATGTTGATTGGCCTACACCTAAAGATTTAAAAGCACTACGGGAGTTTCTAGGGCTCATAGGATATTACTGACGCTTTGTGAAGGGTTACAACAGCATCACATGACCTCTTACACAGCTCTTGAAGAAGGATTCTTTTCAGTGGGATGCTGAAAGCTGACTCAACTTTCCACCAATTGAAGACAACCATGGTTTTGGTTTGAGTGTTTGCTTCTCCTTATTTTTCTAAACCCTTCCAGCTTGAGACCGATGCCTCTAGCAAGGGTGTAGGGGGTTGTTCTAATGCAAGAGGGACGCCCTATCACATTTATGAGCCAAAAGTTGACCCTCACTGCACAAAGGAAGTCTGTGTATGAGAGGGAGTTGATGGCCATTGTTTTTGCCATCCAGAAATGGTGGCATTACCTTCTTGGTCAAAGATTCACAGTGTTTACTGATCAGAAGTCAATAAAGTTCCTCTTGGAGCAACAAGTTATTGATGAAGGACAACAGAAGTGGTTATCAAAGCTGATGGGTTATAACTTTGACATCAAATATAAGGCTGGTTTAGAGAACAAAGTAGCTGATGCACTTTCTAGAAAATTTCAGTTCTCTACTTCTTTCTTTGTGGTAGCTGGGTGGGATGGGATTGAAATTGAAATTCTGGAAGATGCCAAATTGAAACACATTATGCAAAAACTTTTAATGGCAAAAGAGGAAGTTGTTGGCTTTACTCTAACTAATGGAAGACTCATGTACGAAGAAAGGTTAGTTCTTACAAGGTCCTCTAAATGGATACCCAAAATTCTTGCTGAATTCCATAGTTCTAAATTAGGGGAACACTCTGGTTTTTTTCGAACTTATAAGAGGATCTCGTCTCTGCTGTACTGGGAGGGCATGAAGTTCTTGATTCCGAACTTCATAAATCTTGCGAAGTGTGCCAACAAAATAAGTCATCTACTCTTAAACCAGCTGAACTTCTTCACCCTCTACCTATTTCCACCAATGTTTGGTCAGATATATCGATGGACTTTATAGGAGAACTTCCAAAGATGAAAGGATTTGATACCATCTTGGTGGTGGTTGACTGTCTTACGAAGTATGCTCGCTTCTTCCCACTAGCTCATCCATTCACAGCAAAAGACATTGTTGCTCTCTTCATCAAGGAAGTGGTCTGTCTCCATGGTTTCCCATCTTCTACAGTCTCGAAACTATTTAAGCAAGTTGGTACTACATTGAAGATGTCCTCTGCCTACCACCCTCAATCTGACAGTCAGACGAAAGCTATTAACAAGTGCTTAGAAACCTATTTGAGATGTTTGACAGGCTCCAAACCAAAGCAGTGGCTGACTTGGCTATCTTGGGCCGAGTTTTGGTATAATACGAATTCCCACGGTTCAATTTGCATGACTTCATTTAAGGTCGTATACGGTAGAGAACCACCTCCTCTGTTAAGGGGTGGATTGAAATCTATGGTGGAGGATGTTCGGTTGATGATGGCAGAACGCAACTAGGTCCTAGATGAGTTGTAACTTCAATTAAACAAAGCTCAAAACATAATGAGGTAGTCTGCAGATAAGAAAAGAAGAGATGTTGTATTTGAGATAGGAGAATTTGTGTACTTAAAACTCACCCCCGATCGAATGCAGTCCTTAGCAACCAAGGCTAATCAAAAGCTATTTGCTCGATTCTATGGCCCATTCGAAGTTTTAGAAAGGATTGGAGTTGTTGCATAGAAGTTACAGTTTCCAGAAACTGCTAAGATTCACCCTGTCTTCCATGTCTCCTAGCTTAAAAGGAGTGTTGGCCCATTTACATCATCTCAACCCCTGCCAGCAAACCTGTTTGCTGAAGCAGAACTATTGGTAGAACCAGAACAAATATTGGACAACAGGAAAAATGACAAGGGAGAACTTGAAGTCTTAGTTGAATTACAACATTTACCAGATTTTGAGAATTCTTGGTAGTTAGTTGAGAAGATCAAGACTGTGTTTCCCCACTTTCACCTTGAGGACAAGGTGACTCTCCAAAGGGAGGGAGGTATTGTTACATACCCAGTTAGTAACAAAGTGCAAGGACAGAATGGAAATATCACAACCTTCAAATTCAAATTTACGTATCAGAGAAGGAATATGAAAAAAATAAAACAAAAAGCTATTAATTCAGGGAGTTATTTAGAGGTGAAGCTGGGTTATAAATACAAGGTTGGACAGAGAGGAAGGGGGAGAAATTTTGATAGTGGAGTGAATAGGGAGAGTCTGGCCTCTCGAAAGCCAGGAGACTTTATTGTTCAATATTGTTCAAATTTGTTCATCTTTATTCTGTTGTTATTTCCAATTACAGACTCAAATACACTCTAGAATATTATTCAATTACTCCCGTATCTACTATTTTATTGTTATTATTATTGGATACCTTTACACTCTCCTATTACATTTATGACAGATGAAGCATGGTATTGTTGTTTAAAATATGAATGATGGATTGGATAAATGGTAACCCTTCTATTTTATTATTTTATACTATTTGCAGGGTATTCTTGACAGATGTAGTAAATTGTCTTTCCTTGATGGAATTCTCATCAATGGAGCATCTTTCAATGTGGAGCAATGTATGAATGCCTAAGTCAAATTACTTACAAAACTTTAATCAAGTCTTTAAACTTTTAAATTCAAGCCTATTCTTTTCAGTTTTAACCAACTTCGATTAGTTTTTGTCACATTCCTCCATCTTCACCATGAACTGTAACTTAAGATTGTGACATATTGATTAATCATTAGGAAAACTATGAAAAAAATATTTCTTATTCTGTTTACATATATACCCTTCATAGACTGACAAACTTCTCCTTGCATGCAAAAATGGGGTGTTTTTTAGGTACCACAATAGCCTCTTAGATATCAACATCTACACCTTTGATTCCAATTCATGATGATTTCTTACATAGTTATGAATTAGTATTTTTTCTTAGATGATTTTGAAGTAGGTAGAAACAACTTACAATAAATTCAGATGTTTCTCTTCTTGTTGGTTTGTGTTAGCACCAGGAGATGCTATATTGATTTGATGAAGCCAAACCAATTACAACTAAAGCGGTTGAGTTAATTTGAAGAAACCAGCCAAGTTGACCAAGTCAAGATCAAGTGTTTTCAAGTGAAGATGCATGGAGTTTGCATGAAGATTGAAGTTTTTGGGTTTAGGCTTTAGGTGGTGTTGGTGTGTCTAGATTGAGGTTAAAAACTGTGATGATAAATGTGTTGATCATTGATAAGCTCCACTGTGAAAATTGGCTTGAGCAAGGTTTTAAAAAATCATTAAAATCAGATTTCAAATTTTGATAAACCGTTTTAACTGTCTTTTAAAAATTTAGTCGACTGAGTGTCAAAACAATCGACTAAAGTTTGACAGTTGTCACTACAGCTGTTTATATAGCTGGTGCATTTTCAAAAAATAAAGAAGAGAGAATATTTGAACATACTACTCTGATTGAGTTAAGATTTTTCAAGCAAGAGAAAATGGTAGCACACTTTTTGAGATCAAGATCAATTTGAAGTTTTCAAAGAATTCATCAAGAAATGAATTTCTGCATTCTACTGGAGCTTTGAAACTGACTGCACGTTTCTACATCATTGATCTGACCTCAGCCTAAGCACTCTATACCTGTTTCCTCTTACATTACTGATCTGTTATATATAGTTGCTTTTATTAGTTGATTTCTGTGTAAATCTTTCAACTGTGTTAAAACCACTACTGTGTTGTTGAATTAGTGGAGTGTAATTCATTGTACAGTGAGGTTGTACTGGTGGATAGCCTGCTGCGAGGAGTAGTGTGAGGCGTTTCTTGGTTATACAGTGGATTCTGTATAACTGTGACTTGTTGTAGGTTTCAGCAAGGGTGTTCTTGAAACACACAATGAGTTTTGTGTGGTTTCCTGGTCTACTGAAGGTTTAGTAGTGGTTTGCTGCGGGGAGCAGTGTGAGGCATTTCTTGGTTATACAGTGGATTGTGTATAACTGTGACTTGCTTTAGGTTTCAGCAAGGGTGTTCTTGAAACACACAGTGGGTTCTGTGTGGTTTCTTGGTCTGCTGAAGGTTCAACAGTGGTTTGCTGTGGGGAGCAGTGTGTTCGTGCTGTGTGCAAGTGTTGTAAACTTGATTAGTTTGATCATATTTAGTGAAATCCTTATTGTGGAGTAAGGGACTGGACGTAGCCCATTTTGTTGGGTGAAACAGGATAAAAATAATTGTGTTCTTGAATCTTCTTTCCCTAGCTTGATCACTGATTCAATTGATTGTTTCACTGTGTGCTATAGATTGTTTTTTATAATCAATAATTTGACTCTATTTATTAAGGACTTGATCATTTTTTAATAATTGTTTCTTTTATAAAAAGAATTTTTTTTATTTGGTTCTTAATAATTGAAACTGTTAACTAGATTGAATCTGACCAGTTCATTCTGTGTTGTTAACTTCTTTCAGTTTTAGTGTTTTTAATTAGATCGCTTCCGCAGTTGCATTTGATTCAATTCTGTCTAAAGCATTTGAATTCTGATAAATCTGTTTGGTTTGCTGCATTGTGTTGTGACTTGATTGAGTTCTGTTTACTGATTCATTCTGTTGCACTGTTCACAGTTCAGTAAAGTCAATAAAGATCCAGTCTATCAAACTGACTTGCATTTTCTTAAAAGATTAAATAGTTTTGAAAAAGATTTTGAAATCCAATTCACCCACTCTCTTGTATTTAAGCCAAAACAGTTTCTTACAGTTTGAAAATTAATAGTCAACTAAATGCAATAGATGGAGCTGTTATATTCTCAGAAAAGTGAAGAACATAAGCCAAAGTTGTTTATTTTTCCCATTATGAACATAAGCCAAAAATAAATTGAATTAATATCAAATCCTTATCTTGCCTCTCATAATAATTATTAATAAAAGTTAGTTAAAATTGAGAGTTAAATAAGTTCTAAGTGTAGAAAGAGTTTATTTTTGACCTAAAAATGTATCAACAACATCATATAAATTTGCTCTATCATTGCTAAAGGATTCACACACATTTAATGCTAAAGTCAAGAGCATTTATTGCATCTCAAAGCTTCAAGCATGGTTAATGACAAAGATTCTAAAGGATTTACAATGTTTCGTTCTTTTTAATCTCTATATAAATAAGATCTTTGTGAAGAATGACAACTAACAAAAGTCTTACAACAAGAACGAGAACAAGGTCTTGAAATTCTAAGTAATCCTTAGCCTTGTAGTGTTGAGAAACAATATTGTTTATGTTCTTAGCTATCTAGAAGAATACATAATCTTGTATCAATCTTAACGTCTCTTTCTGGTAAGTAATCTTGCAATCTTTTAAATTACCACTTTTAGGTAAACCTTTATTTTCTAACCGAGTGTGGCTGTGTTTCAAAGAATACTCAGTCTTAATCAAGAGTAATTGCGACTCAAAGAATATTTAGTTTTAGCTAGCAGTGATTACACTCCAAATAATACTTGGGGCTTTTATCTGGGAGTGTTTGCATTCCAAACAATACTTGGATTTTTAGCCATGAATGATTGTATGTTCAAAAAATATTCGGAATTGTTTCAATCAAGAGTGATTAAGGTCCAAACAATGCTCGCTTATATCTTCACAATATTAGTATGTCTAGTGGACCCAAAAGTTAATTGAGAACTATATGCAGTCTAGAGTTTATAGATAAATCAATGTAAAATATTAAAAATAAATATTTATTTTCCCTAATTTTTTTATATTAATGTTATTTAATTGTAACTAATCTAAGAAGTAAAAATTTTATTAGCAAGTTTTCAAAAATGTGTTTGAGAATATGTCTGTCAAAGTATTTGACGTTTTTCATTTGATGTAGTATTTTGAAAAAAAAAAAAAACTATATTTAGCAATGTCTTTGTCCAATATATGAACTTCATCTATTCCCATTGATTACACAAAATTTTATAAAAATTTAAAAAAAAAAATCTAATACACAAGTTAAATTTTTTTTTATATATTTGACTTGATTTTGAAAGATGTTAACCCTACTAAATGGTGAATGGATTGTTGTAAAACACCCTCAGTTTCCTGGTCGAAAAAAAATTGGGTTAATTATATACTTTACCATTAAATTCTTACACGGTTGTGAATTTTAGTCTAGATTTTAAATTTGGAGATCTTATCATTTGAAACTCAAAATTGTACATATTTTATCCCTTTACCAATTAGCTATCAAATCAGTAACATGAGTCATATAGTTTCTATGTTTGAACTGGAATATAAATTATATTTTAAATTATATATCTTGTTATTGAACTTTTTACACTTTTACAAATTTTAGTAATAAACTTTCAATTTCGTAAATTTTATCATTTAATTTTTTAATTTCAAAACTATATACATATATATATATATATATATATATATATATATATATATATATATATATATATATATATATATATTTTTTTTTTTTTTTTATTATATATATATTTATATTTT
>Ga0099825_1002739_pt1 | contig 23509 bp, 12 predicted proteins | sample SiratroredBW_FD_76838 | JGI IMG/M metagenome (GOLD analysis project Ga0099825, IMG submission 76838) | Root nodule microbial communities of legume samples collected from California, USA - Siratro red BW | ecosystem: Host-associated > Plants > Roots > Nodule | place: USA: California | collected... | reverse complement strand
ATATATATATATATATATATATATATATATATATATATATATATATATATATATTCTTATAACAATTTTATTAAATGTATTTAATGTCTCATTCTTTAAATTACTATAATCTCATTATTTAAAACTCTCAGAGCCTCTCTTATTTTCAAATCTCTCCTTCTCTCTTCTTACACTCCTATTTCATTTTAATAAATATTTACGATACACTCATTTTTTTCACATTGTTTTATCACAGTATTAATTACATTCATTTTTTTCACTCTCTTTTCTTTTAGGTCTAATAGACGTTTATGATTATTCTTTTATTTTTACTTCTAAGAGACAAAAGGATATTGTAATTATCCAAATAAAAACATAAGCCATTCCATGGCAGAAAATTGTTATAATCACACATCCTTTTTTATGCATAGATGAAATTAAAAAAGGACAATGAAAAAAAGGATAAAAAAAACAAAATTCGACAAATGTAATAAATAAAACGATAAAAATAATATACATGAAAAAGAATAAAGTGAGAGGCAATTCTAACAATATCAAGAAAGAAACAAGTTTACTGACTATGTACAAACACTGTAAGGCTTTGATACAAGTGTAAAAGAAATATTGTACAGAAATATGGTCTTTTCGCTAATTTATTAAATTATGCCACTTTCAATGTTATCAATTTTATCTTGATTTTTTTAGTGTGCGCAATATTTTTCTTTTTGTTTAAATTAAATATATAAACATTATTTTGTTAACAGTATATATTGAATACTCTTTATTTGTGTGCTTTCATTGACTATATATATCTTCTACAAATCAATGATTTAAAGTTGCTTTTATCCTTAATGAGGTGGATTTGGCATGATGAGAGATCATTATCCAAAATATAATAGCACAAAAGAGGATGATAAGAAAGGAAAAACACGTTGCTGGGGAACAGAAGAATCTACCATCTATATTAGGCTACAAGCGCCAACACACTCAGTAGCATCGCATAGCATTTTGCAGTGAGAGAGAGAGAGAAAGAGAGAGTATCAGACATGGAAGATTCCCAGTTTGACGTCATCATCGTGGGAGCTGGCGTCATGGGCAGCGCCACCGCCTACAACGCCGCCAAACTCGGCCTTAGGACCCTTCTCCTCGAACAATTCGACTTCCTCCACCACTGTGGTTCCTCCCACGGGGAGTCCCGCACAATCCGAGTCACCTATACCCAAAAACACTACTACCCTTTGGTCATGGAGTCTTACAAACTCTGGCAAGAGGCCGAAGCCCAAGTGGGCTACCAGGTCTACTTCAAAGCCCAACACTTCGACATGGGCCCCTCTCACGACCCCACAATCCGCTCCGTCGTCGACTACTGCCACACCCACGCCGTCCCCTTCCAGCTCCTCCGCCGCCGCCAGGTCGCTGAGAAATTCGGCGGCCGCATCGACATCCCGGACGATTGGGTGGGTGTCTCCAACCAGTACGGCGGCATCATCAAGCCCACCAAAGCCGTGGCCATGTTCCAGAAGCTCGCCTACAAAAACGGCGCCGTCTTGGTGGACAACGCCAAGGTGGTGGACATCAAGAAAAACAAAGAATGTGACGGCGTGGAAGTTTTCACCGCTAGCGGTAAGAGATTCCGCGGTAAGAAGTGCGTGGTAACTGCAGGCGCGTGGGCGCAGAGGTTAGTTAAAACGGTTAGTGGGGTTGAACTCCCGATAGTGCCCCTGGAGACGCATGTTTGTTACTGGAGAATTAAGAAGGGGCATGAAGGGAAATTCGCGATAGGGACAGGGTTCCCTACGTTTGCGTCCTTTGGGGACACTTACATTTACGGAACACCAACGTTGGAGTTTCCGGGGTTGATTAAGGTGGGGGTACACGCAGGGAAGCCGTGCGACCCTGACAAGAGGCCGTGGGGCCCAGCGGTGATGATGGAGGAGCTGAAAAAGTGGGTGGAGGAGAGGTTGTTGGGCATGGTTGAGTCCCGTGAGCCTGTGATAAAACAGTCTTGCATGTACTCCATGACACCGGACGAGGATTTCATTATTGATTTCTTGGGTGGTGAGTTCGGAAAGGACGTGGTAATCGGAGGCGGGTTTTCGGGTCACGGCTTCAAGATGGCTCCGGCTGTCGGGAGGATACTGGCGGAGCTTGCGGCGGACGGGGAAGCCAAAGGGGTTGATCTCAAATGCTTTAGCATTGGAAGGTTCAGGATAAACTCCAAAATTTAGGTATCTTGATTAATTATCTGTCACATCTCGTATGGTTTTGTCAACTTGTGTTTGTTGGTTTCCGTCTATGTTTTCCAGTGTTTCTGTCGTGTGAGTTCAGGTTTGCTGCTGTTTTTCTACATCAAATTACGTTACCGTTGTATTTAAATAAAATATAAGTAAAAGTGCATGTTATGATGAAACTCTCTAGTATTTTCTCCAACCCTAACCTCCATATCCTATTTCTGAGTCGCTCCGACAACAGTTTCTTCATTGCATTATTGGAGAGATTGTTATGTGATTTAAGATCACCACTAGTGTGTAAATTTATATGCATCACCGAGCTCACAGATTGCATAACAGGATTTTCTCGTGGTGAATGATAGAATAAAAATAAGAGTTAAGCATCCCTATTCTACTCTACATTTTGTAATATAAATGTGGTTCGATAAGAACAAAAGGTTGACATTGCAAAAATAAAATAAAAAACCGAAGATTTGCCTAATAAAGTAAAAAGGTTCATCACATTAATTAACTATGCTATTGAAGTCCCAAAGTAAAAAAAAAAAAAAAGGGTGGCTATACAGATAAAGTAATTTTGTAATTTTCTACGTGGCTAATTAGCCTGAGAATCGGATGCAGGTGTATTATGGAAAAATATACTAAAATCCAAGCACAAGACAGGCTGTCTATCACGTGCTCTCTATCACCCGAAAGCACTTCAATCACAGTAAGCCGTACTTTTGTAATTACATATCAGTCACGTCGGTTTCAAGCAATAATTTATAATGATATAACTTTAAGAAGGAAAAATTGGGGTTGCACAAGGTGAAGTGGGTGAGTTGAAGCCACCATGGGAAAATAATGGTGTGGTTTTGGGAACACTTTAAAAGGTTGAACCAAGTGGACCTCATGCAGCGTCAATTTGATGGATTTGTCTTCCTGCACAGCACAGTCAATGGTGAGCTTTCAAGAATTTCTTATTATTATTAGTTCCCATGATAAATTATTATTTCACAAAAACAATTATTTTTAATTCAGCCTATTAAATTTGGAAAACAACTTTTCATGAATAGGATGTGTATGCTAAGACCTAATACACAGGATTATTTTTACTTTACTTTTATTTGGAAAAACGCGTGAGCGAAAATAATTACGTTTTTACAAGTTGGTTACTATTTTTCAAATACTAGACCTTTAATTATAGACTTAATATAACAACTTAATTAATTGTGTAAGAGTAAAATTTATATATAAGAGATAAAATATGAATATTTTATTATTTAAATATAAAATAAAAAAATAAAAAAATAAGTATTTAAAACTTATTCTAGAAAAAATATTATATTTCTAATACATTTTATCTTTACTATTTTTATTTTTTCTAGATTTTTCAAATATTTTTTTATTATTTTATGATCGAGAGTCTGTAGATTTTTTAAATATTTTTTTATTATTTTATGATCGGGAGTTCGTCTTAAGAAGTCTAGTAGAAAATAGAACAAATTTGTGCGATGAGAATTTGTTTTACAATAACCTCCTCTGTACTCTTTTACTTAAATTGATTTTGAGAGATTTTTGCATGCATGTGGACTAAGGGTATTATATGTGGTCCTTTTTAGGATAAAGATAATGTTATGTTAGTATAGGATGATAAAGATATATTCAGATAGTTAATTAGAGTCTTCTGTGTATAAATTTAATTTTAATGTGTGATAGGAGAAAATAAAAAATTAATTTTAAATAAACAAGTTTTAACAAGTAAGGAAAATTATTTATATTTTTTTTATAGAACTTTAGAATAAATGATCTTAATATAAAGATGACTTTGTCACACTATCTTAATTTATATACATGGTATATGTATTGTCTTGAACATAATTTGAATGTTATTTGAGTTTTGTTTAATAGATGATTGTTTTAAAATATTTTGTATTGTATCTTTTATAAGATGTTGATATGGTTGCTAGATTACATCGAATCCATTGCACTTTGGATGGAAAGTGATTATTGAGAAGGTTCTAATGAGAGTAAATCTATCTAGAAGAGAAGTCTTAGTGGGAGATATAATGTGTGTAATGTGCAAGAAAAAAGAAGAGACAACCTCTCATCTGTTCTTTACCTATGAAGTATCTCAAAGGGTATATAATCTATGTGATAAATGGGTAGGAGTCTCTTCCGCCAACCATAACCACTGACCAATTTTCAAAATTTCCATGTCTTATAACTAAATCCAAAACAAAATATAACTTGGAAAGGCACATGGTTAGCAATTTTGTAGGATATATGGAACCATAAGGATATAGTAGTGTTTAGGCAGGTAAAGATAGATGTAGAATAGATTTAGTGTTACGCTTAACTTGAAGCATGGTTATGGATGAAATATAAAATGTCACGAGTAATGTTCTCATATGCTAAATGGTATCAGTGTCTAATACAATGCCTCAAACAATTGTAATACCAAAGGAAGAAAGATGTGTTTTGGATCGTACTGTATTGTATTCTAGTACTAATATTCATGTATGACTGTCCACAGAGGAAGTTGTCTCTTTGTTTGCCTATAGGTTTTCTGTGTTGTATACAGGTTTTCTGCAAATGATAATAGCACACCATCAGTGGGTTGTTGGCCTTAACATAAAGCATTCATAAAGATAAGAAGGACACAAATTGAAAGGGAGCCTGTGTAACATGGAAGGATTCATGGTAAAATTGGTGTAATAAATTTTGGATAATCTAGAGTAGGTAGAGATGACCAACATAGAAAATTCCAACGACAGAGGTACCATATCTACAATACTAAAGACCAATTATTTAATACCATCTTGTTAGGTTGTTTTGGTGGAGCATGGGACAAAAAAAATAAGAACAAATATTTCCTCAAAGGTGTAGTAACAACAAGACACAACATAACAACAAATTGAAATGAAAAGGCTGACAGGAAAATTACAAGTTATAGGAGTGAGTTATATCATAGTGGGAGCCAATGATAAATCTACTTCAATAGTCATGCATGGGTATTAGCATGCTAAGATGAAGCTACATGTAAGGAGTATAATGTTACTATCATAAAGACACCAAATAAGAGCATACAAATTTATTGGGAAAAAAAAAAAGGTAAACCGACTGTAAAACATGTTTAAAACTAAAAATGATATAGTGACGATTGATTTAAATATTTATATATTTTCGCACATTTTTTTTTAGAGTTAGAGTATTTCTAAAATACTCTTATATACTCATTTTATTTTTTACTTAAAACAATACTAAAAATAAAATTCATTAAACCATTTTAAATTAAATTTGTGTTGGATTATTATTGAGCGTTGAATAGTCATAATTTTTTGAGTTTATATACATACCTATTGGAATATAAAACATGCTTAAATTTAGGTTTAAAACTTTATAAGACTGTTATAATTGGTTATCTTTTTTGGATTGTATATATTTTTTTGGCTAATTATGTAGAAAAAGTATGATTTTTCAAAATTTTTGTCAGTAGTTAAGAATTTTGTTTGTCGGATTTTATTCATAGAACTAAAGATAGATTTATTACAGGCTCTCCAATCAATATATGATATTTTCTTAACAAATTATATAAATACATTAAGTGAATGAAATTTTATCTATAAGAATTGATCACATTTTATAGAAAGTTTACAATAACTCACATTCTGCTCAAGTAAGTCACATTCCCTTAAAAAAGAAATGACAAGATTTTACTTGACTTTATTATCTTCCTATATAGCATTTCATCACATATTTAATGGTGATATTTTTTTTGGTAAAAGTTCATAGATTTTTGTACACCAAAGTGGTGATAGTATGATTATTTGTTTGTATATAATGATAAAAATGTTAATATTTAGTAACTACAGTGATATTATTTTTGAGATTAAATAATTTTTGGTCTAAGTTTGATGTGAAAAATATAATTGATGTGAGCTTAATTATTGGGAGTTAAAATGGTAAGAATAACTATGGTATACTATAATTCCAATGTTGAGAAATTTTTTAGGAGGTTTGGTTATCATGGCTTCAAATAATAACTATTCTTTACAATGTTAATTATAAGAAAAATGGAGTAGATGTAATTAATTAATATGCTTAATTTACTATGTAATTACTTATAAGAAAAATTTATTTATTTATAAGAAATATGGAGCAGATATAACTACTTACCAATATTTTTATTTCTCCTTTATTTCTATTTTTTTTTTCATAATCTAAACAACATATCTTATCATTCCGTTTATCTTTTTCATTTCTTTACTTTCTTAAATGAAACCAAGTCAGCCATGAGTAACATAGTTTAACTGCCATTCAACAAAAATTATAGCATGTCTGAGATGGAAGGAACGAGTGATTGTTTCTGGCAATCTATTAAATCTGAACCAAAACATGAGATATTTATTAGTTACACATGTCCTTCAAGGACTCATTTATGTGAGGTGCAAATTTTCCTTCAAAGTTCTACCCCATATGAATTCAGGTTTAAGCATGGAAATTGTCAATCAAACATTATTTTCATTTACAGATCCAGAAGAAAATTTCGGGACAAGAAAATTATATATAAAATTGAAATATACACATTAACTTTTTGTTTCTGCTATGCAAGATTTTTTAGTGTTTTAGTATTTTTCCTCAAATCCAACCGAACTGGTCTAGCAGGGACTTCTACATCAGAGATTCTTTTTTCTATTGTCGTCTAGGTTACACAGCTACTTTTTCCTGGACTTATACTTAAGTTGGTATCAAATACTTCAAATTTAAGGGGTTTTTTTTTTTGTCGTTTAAGGTTTGAGCATCTCTTCCTCCACCACAAAAATTCTATAAATTTCAAAATTTTTAAAATCAGTTCTGCATTGTATTCTCTAAAAATATTCTGATTATATAATCTAGAATGATAAATATTAATATTTTTGTATTTTAGAATATTAAATTTAGAATATAATTTGTATTCAAGAATATTTAATCCTAAATATCAGAATACTAAACAAAAATGTGCTCTGTTGGGCCTTTTATCTTGTCCAAACACAAATTTAGTATTTTTATGTGAATGATTTTTACTTATTATGTAATTTGATGCTACAACTATGTAGTGGGGTTGATGAGAATGCAATTAGAACATTCATGTTAGACATGTTCATATGCAATAGGGCCAGTAGCATGTGTAAGAAAAGGTCCATTTGTTACTGGCAGAGTCCCTTCTTCAAAAGCTATTTAAGAAAATAAATGCATCATACTGTTCTAGAATCCAATGGTATTTGGGAATGCATGATCGACGGGAAAAGTGTGATCATGTAGTCTCAAAATTTTATTTTGTATTTTAGAATATATAATCTAGAATATAAATCATATATATTTTAAGATGAAAAAAATCATATTTAACATTCTAAATTATATCATTTCAAACGTCTCTAAATTACAGAATTCAGAATTAAAACTGAAAATCTTAAATTGGAGGAAAAAATTGGAATTTTCAAATTTATACGGGTGTAAAGAAGAAATTTTCTTAAGGTTCTGCTTCTTTATTTTCAGAGGCCCAAATTTTCTCTTTCTTTCCTTTTCTTTAATAAATTGCTTCATGCACCCTATTAAATGCTTCATACACTCCATCAATTTTTCAAAATTCCTATTTTATCCTTGATTAGAATTGGGAGGTATAGGATTTTTCGGAAATTGAAAAATACGTTCCAGAAAAGGTTTTCTGAAAGCCAACGGGAAATGGCAATTTCATTTCAAAAAGGATATTTCGAAAGCAAGAAAATGCGAAGGGTTTTCCAAAAATTGTTTTTTTTTATTTCGGAAAAGGCTTTTCAGAAATGTTTTTTTACATTTTGAAAAAGGCTTTCCAAAAGTATTGTAATGTGTTTCTCGAAGGATTTTTTAGAAGATTTTTGGAATATGTTAAGAAGAACCTATAATTCAATTTACACCTCCGATTGTTGCAAACCGTCGTTATTCACCTTAAACTGTCACAAATCACTTTCCAACAACACTAAATACAAATCTAATCAAATTTCTCACTAAATCCAACATAAATTAACCCTAAATTAAATTCAAATCTACCAAAATAAAATTTTACAACTTTATATATATATATATATATATAAACACTTTTTTTTATTGCAAGAAGCAACTGACTTTTATTTTTATCACTATGGCCTGTTATGTCATTTAGGCTTTGATACATTGTTGGAATGGTGCAAAAAGAGTTCACTTCCCTCCTCTTCTTGCCCAAATAATGAGGAATCTCCTGAATGCGTCTTTTCATGTTTTCCAAACTTGGCAAGTAGTGAGTTTGATCATTTGCAAAGCTACTAGAACATTTAAACTCATAATTTTTACCGGGTCTATAATAATAATAAAATTGAAGTTAAATGTTGTATGTATATAACATTTATAAGTCATTTAATGGATAGAATTTCAACTAAGGAGAGAAATGGAAAGATAATAGAATCACGTAATGTGATATAAAGGATTGTAAATATATATTAAATAAAGTTGTTATCTAACTTCCTTATCCAAACATATACAATTCTTTTTACTGTATGTGCCCACTGTTAGAATGTTTCCAGTTTAATAATGCTGCTGGAAAACTCTGGTAAGTTTCTTAAAATAAGTTAGACTGAAAGAACAACTTACTCCCTTCCTTTTTTTAATTTTTTTCAATTATATTATTAACTTAATTAATATAGAAACAGAAAAGGTAATTATGATAACCCGTTTAGTATAATAACATATAAACCTGTATTGAAATAAGAAACCTGAAATGAAAATAGTAGATATTTTTTGTTTAAAATTATATTATAAAATGAAAAATTATGGTAAAAAATACAAAAAACTATTTTAAAGAGACAAGGGAAGTATATTCATGAATCCAAAGTTGTTTTCACTCAAATTTTTGCATAAACAACATCCAAATATGATGATTCCCACCAGCCAAACAAACATGCGTAGAAGATAAAATTCCAACCCCCCAAAAGGAACACTAGAGTCATTTATGGAGAAATTAATGACCTACCACAATTAGGTCCTAATATATTACTAAAATTGTTGAAAAGCCTAAACTTGTATTAAAAAGAATTGATTAATTAATTTTGTAGGGCAATTTGACAAAGGCCCTTGAGAGTGTATTCAAGACAGGATTAATGATAAACATATAATTTAACTACTATTAACCAACTTCCATTTGTTTAACCTAAAAGTTGTAGAGTTCACCAAATTGATTTTAAAACAATGGATATGGGAATCTTTGTTATGGAGTTACAACTTGCAAATTGCAGAAAGTCCAATAATTATTTGCTTGGTGCTAAACAGATCGTGTTCCTTGTTATTTAAGAATGATTTAGGTCAAAATCTTAATAAGATATAATTTTATGTTGACGGTGGACAAAACACTTGCACAATGGGATGCTCTATTCATTAGTAAAATATATAAATAACAACTATGAGTTAGACTTTGTGCTTGAGATTCTGATAAGGATTTTATTAATGTTGAAAACATCATAGGATAACTAAAAAATGGCATTAAAAATAAGGGGTCCTATCCAACACTACATAGAATATGATAATTGTTTTATTAGGAAGATTATATGGAACAAGGAATCAAATCCTCCAACATATCCTTCTAGAATGTATTTTAGCGTCGTGAATTGATTGAATAACCTATCAAACCCTATCTCGTTGTGTATAAATAAATTATCATATTTTTTAACAGTTTCAGCGTATAAAATATCTGTTTACTATGTTAATGAGAATTATAGAAAAAGAAAACATTTTTTTTTAATTGACGAATCTCTAACGCGTGGCGTATTTGATACCAATTAATGGCAGTGGACTATTTAGATTTAAAATAAGTGGCACTATTAAAATACTAAAAAGTGCTTTGTGAGATACAGATCATAAGGGCTTGTGAGAGAGATTTGCAAGATTTCTTCTTCTATGTGTAAGATGCTAATCTCACAGTCCACTGTTAAAAAATTATGTTTAAAGTTTCTACTAATTTTTTTAAGATTTCACTATTTTAAAAAAATTAAAATACATGTTTGTTAGTTTATTTTTTAAAAATTAATACTGATAAAATTTAATATTCAGATGAAACGTAGATTAAATTATTCATATATTTTACATTTTCTAAGTAAATTTTTATATTTAAGTAAATTTTTTTATAAAAATAAATAATATAATTTACTTTCACGATTAGCCAAAATTTTAAAATATTTTGGATTGACATATCAATCTAATCCAACCTATTTTTGATAAGTTAGTCTAATTCAACCTATTTTTTATCAGTCAGTTGCTTACTTGACTGTGTCATTTTCTATCCTGTAAAAATTTAAGTGTATGAATAAAAATAATAATAAATCAATTTGTTTAAAATTAAGCAGGTATCTTTGAAATAAATATTTATTTCTAAATTACTTATTTAAAAAAATGACTTATTAAAATAAATGAGAACCGCTTATTTGTAAAATTAAAAATAAAAAGCACAAAAAGGTTAAAGTTGTTTAGTTTATATAAATAACAATTTCTTAAAAGAAAAATTGGTACAATATATTTCACTTCTATTCTATATAATGTTATTAGGTCTAGGTTTGTTTGTACCACCCTCAAGTAATACTTAGAAGAAAAAAGAGTAAGATTTTTTTTTTTCAAAACTAAACCTATTATATTTTTACTATTATTTTTGAGTGGTAAGGGTAGTATAACATCCAACTTTACTTTGTCATGTAAACTAATATATGAACATACATTCAATATTTATACACAGAAGTATACAACAACATATACTAAATTCTTAAAAGGATATTTACTAATATGTGTCATTATGTTTAATAGTTTTGTTATTATCACTTACAATACGGTCGTTTATTCTAATATTATGTAATATCAAACATAATATAAAGGTTAACTAATTTAATTTCATGCATAGTTGACATGATATATATTATAATTTAACAATATGCTGATCAATATAAATTGCAAACTAAACTAGTATACTCTCATCGAGATAAAAAATAATAATAATTCTTTAACAACATCTCTAACCAACAATAGAAACTAAAAAGTGTTAGAATCTTCAGTCATATCTATAATTCATATTGTTACTGATTTTAAGCTAATTTGTTTTAATATAATATTATTCAAAAAAATATCTCTTACTTATTAAATTTTATAATACTTTTTTATTTTTAACTTTAAATTATATTTTAAAAAATTCTTTTGTTAATTATTTTCTAAATACAAAAAAAAAATACTTTATCACATCAAACAACTATCGTCTTTATCTTTATCTTTATCTCCATTCTTTATCTGTTTTTTTTTTTTTTCAATTTAAACAAAATTATTTTTTTCGCTGTTTTATTTCTTTATTCTTTCGCTTTTCTTTTACTCCTTCTCTAATTGAAACAAAGTATAAAAGATTCATTACTAAACACAACACAAAATGTTGTTTTAAAAAATTTAAATGGAAATACAACATGACAAATCACAAATGCATGTATTTGTCAAAAAGTCTTGTACTCTCATTCGAAAAAAATACTATAATTATGATCGAATATAACTTGCAGCCATGCCTAGAATTTAAAGTAATACGTTCTTTTTTGGCTGGCTGTTCTTTATTGGTTTTTATACAAAGCATCTATTAAGAAATTATTTGGCCACGGAAAATTTCTTTTTTATATGATTTCATATCATTTTATAAACGAGCGTATATCAACTTTTCATTATTCTTTCTACTATTTCTACAACTCAATCGTTAAAGCCGTTCTATTTGATCAACCTAGATATTCGGGTTCTATAATTTCAGATTATTCTTATTCTGATTTTCAATATAAGAACAAAAGATTAGTCTTTCACCTAAACTTTTAATTCAAAACATTCTTATCCTGTCTTCTAACAATTTTGTACATCATCCTTTTTTTTCTTTTCTTTCTTTCAACCACGTGGAAGGAATAAAGGATGACCATGTTTTCACCTTTCTTATTACTTTTATTTTTCCTGATGTGTTAAATTAATACATTACAGTGGTTGTGTTCAAGTTCTATTGAACCTCTATCTCCCATTTATATTATATACACATTTTCGCTTACTCAGTCAGAAGAATCTATATCATTTATTTTAAAATATTCATCTAAGTCATATATAAATATATACACACACAAGTTGTTATTAATTACTACTGTTTGATTCTATGGAAAAGTCGAGTTTAAGTGATTTTGGTATTGCTAACAATTGAACAGAAAAATATATTTTTGTATTATGAAATAACTTTTATTATTAAAATATATATGTTTTAATTAGATATAAAGTTTTTTTAAAGAAAATTAATTACGAAACATATAGGAAAAATAAAAATAAAATTGATTGCTTTTTAAACCTCCTTTGTGAAAGAATGTGTAAGTTGACATTTACCTCTTTGGTGGATTGAATATTCAAGGATTTGTCACTTCCACAAATAACAATAAAAAATTAGAAAATCTATTTTTAAAAAATATATATTGTAGATTTATATTTTGTGTGACTTAAGGTTGTCCCCCATTATATCTTGCTCTTCCTCTTCAAGTCTTCCTCCAAAATCTGCTCTTTTGCTCTTCCATTTCCATGGCATTCTGAGAGACCCAGAGAGAAAGAGAAAGCGAAAATGGCAGTGGAGTTGATGAGGTTGCCGAAAATGGAGGAACAGAAGGCCATTGAAGAAGCAGCCACAGAGGGTCTGAAGGGAATGGAAAACTTCATCCATCTTCTCTCTCACCAACCCTCCCATCTCAACACTAACCTCACCCACGCAACCGTTTCAAACTTCAGAAAACTCATCTCTTTACTCAACAGAACCGGCCACGCCCGTTTCCGCCGCGCACCTCTCCCGTCAAACACCCACCCCATTCCACCGGCTAACCCGGTCACCCACCACCAACCTCCCTCCACCTTCGCCGCCACCCACTCCCACACTCTCACGCTCGATTTCACCAAGCCTAACCTCTTCGCCTCCACCAATACCAAATCCACCGATCTCGAATTCTCCAAGGAAACCTTCAGCGTCTCCTCCAACTCCTCCTTCATCTCCTCCGCCCTCACCGCCGACGGCAGCGTCTCCAACGGCAACCAAGCCTCCTCTCTCTTCCTCACCCCTCCTCCTCCGGGGAAACCGCCTCTCGTCAAGAAGCGCTGCCACGACCACTCCGACAACGTCTCCGGCAAACTCTCCGGCTCCACCAAGTGCCACTGCATTAAAAGAAGGTAATAATTAGATATTGACTCGGGGCATGGAATCGTCCGAGTTAAGTTCTAGAGTCAACGATTTGGGTAGTAGTGCAGTTAAAGGCATTCAATGGACACAGTCACAAGGCACGCGTGACACTGACACCAAAGAGTTTTTTTTCTCTGACTTTTTTGTCTTGTGTCGCGTTTGTCAATCCACACTTTTTTTCCGAAACATGTCTCACAATAAAGACAACAAAACAGAACATACCAAACATGACCCTCACGTTAACCACCTTTCTCATTATTGTTACCTTTGAAAGTTGTTGACCTGAATAGTTTCTGTTTGCGTTCAGGAAGAATCGGGTGAAGAAGACGGTGAGAGTGCCGGCGATTAGCTCGAAGATCGCCGATATTCCGTCGGACGAGTACTCGTGGAGGAAGTACGGCCAGAAGCCGATCAAGGGATCACCGTACCCGAGGTGAGTGATGCGTGATTTGGTGTTGTTGACTTTAGTCAAACGTTTGTGATCTTACGTTGATTTGTGTTGTTTTGGTTTGTCAGGGGTTATTACAAGTGCAGTACGGTGAGAGGGTGTCCGGCGAGGAAACACGTGGAACGTGCCTCGGATGATCCGACGATGCTGATTGTGACGTACGAGGGGGAGCACCGTCACTCCTTTCAGACCGCGATGCAGGAGAACATTTCCGGGGCCCTGGGTTTGGTTTTTCAGTCAACATAGGGTGGTGGAATCAAAAATGTTTTTTTTTTTTCAGTACGAGAGAGAAAAAAAAAGTGAATAGGAATTGAATTGGATGTTGGGTGGAATGTAAATGTAAATCTGTCCTCCTTCAAAACATTCATATGTTCCTCTGCTAAATTAATTAATTTCGCATCTCTATCAAAAACCAGAGTTAGGTTCATTTAATATTCTTAGTTATTGTATGTAATTAAAATATTCGGGTAACAATTAAATGGCTAACTTAATAAATCGCATGTATAAATTATTTATAAATTAGAGAGATGTTAAAATAGTAGAAGTAAAGCTTTTCAAATATCTCCACAAGTACCAATGTTATAAAATAAGTGTGAATAAATTCTTATAAAGCTACGAACGTATTCTTTGATATTCCTATCGTGATTGTTACACTTATGGAATTCTGTTTAGTTTACTTTTTTGCTTATATTCCTTTAGGGTTTGATATTCATTCGCTGAAATTTGTAAACAAACTACGTTTCTGTGGTTTTTCCAATAAAAGTGAACACGTTTTCTCCTTTTGTTTCACGCGATTGAATCTGTGGTAAACTCAGGTTTATGTTGTTTACACGAAGACTTGAATTCATTATCCTCATGGAATCTGGTAGATTGATGAAAATAGAAGCATAGCGTGTAAGTGTGAATGTTGAAACCTTAGAAGCACTCAATAACGAGGTTAAGCAAATGAGAAAAGGGCAGCTATTACTCCATTTTCAAAAGTGGTTGACAAAGCTTGCTAGCACGAAATTCCACGACCACCACCAAAAAAAAAGATGACTTAAACGTGGCCTCAACGTTATAAAATTCCACCCGATTTTATTGACCTACACACAAAAAAAGCGTGTCAAAATTTGAAAGTGGAGTTTAGGTTTTTTAGTCAATCTATGGCTATTATGTTTCCAGCATTTCTAGATTTATGATATCTTCACTATTTATTCAACTATTGTCCACGCACCATGTTCTTAAACATATCCTATTTATTAATCCAAGACTTCCAATACTTGCTTAGAAACATATTTCTTCTAAAACATGTAGGTGTAGTTAGTAAATGTATGTAAAGTTTATTACTATCTTATATTTTTGAAAAATAAATACATCAATAAATTATAGTTGACTTTTAAAATATACTTAAGATATAACTTTTTAATGTAACTCTTCTGATTCAATTTCAATCACCAAAATTTAGTAACACATTACATGGTGATTGAAATGGAATGTAATTTAAATAAAATTAAACAAGTATTAAAAATCTTTGTATTTTTCTTCCTTATCCTTTCTTGATTTTGAGTTCTTTATATTTTTCATTTACTTGTAATATATTTAGTGTATTCTTATATATTTAATTAAGTGTTACAATAAATTTGTTTGAGATTTTATCACTCAATAAAAAAAAAAAATTTAAACACACCACTTTACTCCCTTCTGGTTAGCGTACAACTTGTTTTTCTTTACAAATTTATGTACAAATATAAATTAATTTAGAGAATTTTAATTTTTAAAATTAATTTATTAACTAATCGATAAAAATTATCTCGTGTAACTTATCTAAAAGCCCGATTCTAATGATTAGAAGTATATTTAAAAGATTATTTTATTATTTCTCTTAAAAGTAGCTATTGAAAACTTTATCCAAACACATCATCTAGCAAAAAAAAAATATTTACTTTAAATCAAAGTTTTAAAATCTATGGTTTATAAACAAAACCCATGTAGTAAGGTAAGTAATAATGTATTCACACTCCCCTCTTTTGATGTGAGACAAATTCTTCTTTCACCTCCATGATCCGTTGTCCTGCAATTTCATAGAATTTTGAATTTCGAAAATATTCTTATTAAAATTATGAAAAAAGATATGTGTTTTTTTATAGTATACTAAAGTGAACTTGCTAACGATTATATTGAAATTTATCGTTTACTGTTGTAATTTCAAAGATTGAGTGTGTGATTAAATAATAGAGAGGACTTTTTTTATGAGTGGAGAGTGTTGAACGACGGCAAAGAACAACGATAAGATCTTTTCAGTTTTTAGTCTTCGATTTACCGGTTTACAAATTACAAACTATATGAGAAATGAGAAATTGGGAGAGGGGGGATAACATCCGTTTTATAAAAAAAAAATTAATGTAAATCGGAACAAGTCATTCTTCTGAAACTGCTTTTAAGTCTCATGTTCCTGAAACCCTCTTCGAATTCATAAAATCACCTTGAACTTTCACCTCCTCACTCTGAACCACAACGACAGCAACAGGAGCCCCACTGGTCCCAATAGAACTGTTCTCAACTGACAGGAAATAAGGTTCTGACGGCAATTCCAACATTGTTCTTGGCAATGGTCTTCAATGGAAAGAAGGCAAGAGTCCTGAACCTGAGAGAGAATAAAAAGTTAGTTTTGTAGAAGAGACGGGGTTTGGAGTGGGAGGAAAAAAGGAAGTCATAGGGGGAAAGGGACGTAAGATACTGTCGACCTTTATAATTTTACACTAAGAATATAATTTAAGAATATAATTGACTTTTCATATGTAGAATGGTGGTGTAAGATAAGGGTACGGAGGTGGAGGAAGAATTCGTCCTAATGTGTCCTATCAATTGTTTGGGCTTACATACATTTCAATCCCGAATACTGGGCCTATCTAGCCTAACAAAAATACTGGGCTATCTAGCCTAACAAAACTAAGGAAATTACTTCCTGCGCCCCCTCAATTGGAACACGCACTCCTACAATTTTTTAAAATAACTATTTTGTGACTTTCGAATTATCTTTTCTAAAATTTATAAAATAAATTCTTAAATATGTTTTATGGAATAGAATAAAATATTTAAAATAAAAATTTCAAAGTTCATAAAATACATTTTGAAACAAGTTTTCTATATCAAAGTTGCTAGAATAGCTTTTCAGGGAAACAAACTTTCCGAAAGACATGAAATATGTTCTGGAGAGCCCTTTTGCAGTGTTTCATTCTCTTCTTCTGTGATCGTGATAATGCAGCGACGGCAGAAGTGGCAGCGACAGGCAGATTCAAAAATAACGGGTGCAGGAAGTAATTGCCCAAAACCAACAATATCCCCTGAATTTTGGGGCGTTTCTTCTCGCCCACTATACAACTTTTGGGCATTTTTCATTTGTTTCAGAATGGCCTTTTTTGCAATGTATTTTTTACATTATAAAAAGTATTTTAAAATAAATTTTAAAGGGCTTTTGTAATGTATTCTTTACATTTCGAGATGGAATGTGTCCAAGAATTTATGAAGATGAAAAAATTTTGATTTTTGTTTACATAGGCATCTTAAACTGCTTTTTTTTTTATATCACTGCTTACTGTGTATGTCTTTAAATTAGCATACAATATACATTTTCACGTAATTTTGAGGATTAAATTGTCTAAAACATAACAATATACATTTTCACGTAATTTTTCGTGACATTCTCAATTATTTTATGAATTTATCTTTCATTCCATATTTGCAAAACTATGACATACTTCATCAGGAGTGGTTCTAAAAACCTATTAAATGATAAAAAAAGTATTATAAAAATTATGCCCACGTAACAAGAGGCTATCATAAATTTTATGGATTGTTTTGAGATTTAATTCTTTGACTGTTGGAAACCTAAATGGTGGTCTATTATTTTTTTAGTATAAAGTAATTGTTTAGCCAAGTGAATAATAAAAGCTAAAGATGATATTAACTACCATTCACAAGTACAACTCTTTGAATACAAACCAAACTCTTTTCTTAATCTTGCTTTGTATATTCAAACTGAGTGTAGTAATTGGATGAGTTAAGGATGGTTGGACATGTAAGGACTGAAATACATCAACCCCAAACTTCAATTATGGCTATTTTATCCCATTAATAAAGTCACTTTTGACCCACAACAATATCAAACCCAACCAATGCCTCCTAATGCAAAAAGAATACCAACATTATCCCAAGCTAAAGTTTGTGCTACACTTCCCCTTCAACTCAATACTTTGTCCTAATCATGGTTGTGCTACCTCAACTCACTACTCTTTTTTTTTTCTTTTGGGTAGTGGAGGTCCTACCATTGGCCCTAGCTAAACAAAGGGGCACCAAATCTCATTAGGGAAGGAGAGTTTATGGTGATGTGTAGGACAATTTTTTGTAGGCAGCTAGAGCTTATCATTTGCACTATAATATAACTCACATTCCTCCACTTGATGGGTTTTTTCATGCCATCACATATCAAAGGATTCAAAGATTTTTTGATTACCCTTTTATCTCTTATCAATAATTTTGGCCATTAATTTCTCCTTTCACCTTTTTTTTTTTTTCGATGGCCTTTATGCATCTAAGTGGAAGTTGAAACTCGTATTGTGTGATGAATAAAGTTTTGCCAAAAGTGTGATAAGCTATTGATCATGTAAGTTTGTGTCAAAATTGGGTGTAGGCCTCCATTTGAATGATTGTTTTTCCTAGTCCAACCAAAATTTCTTATGAAACACTTCCATCGTTCATTTGGGGTGCTACGATATTGTTGCATTTCGACGTTGACGCTCACTTTCTAAAGTAAAAAGAGACAAAACCAAAGTAATAGGATTTATCATCTCTTCTTTATCATACGATGTAAAAGTTTTAATGTTGTAGCTAATATGTAGGGTATACGGTTTAAAATAAACTATGGTAAGTGTTCTTAGTTTATGGTTAAGATACATTCTTTAAAACCTTTTATTAGATTTGATAACAACAAAGAGACAAATATAAAGATAACAAAAAAATATATTTAAAAAATAGAAACTTCCAAGTTCTTATCCTTACTAGTTTTGGTATTTTGATAGATGAGTTCTGTTCTTTTATTAGTTTTGGTATTCCTTATAAGCAATATGATTTGGATTCGTAAAATTAGAATTCTTATTTAATTTTAGAAATATTTTAATAGTATTAACGAATATTATATTATATGGCTAATTAAGTAAATGGGTTCTGTCTATTATTAATCATTTAGGTTGGTATCGATCATCTTTATACGTCGACTCCTCTCCCATTGCTTAATATTGAGACTAGCACCAAACCTTTGACAATGGAATAACTTTTTTCATAGACCTTACATTTCTCTTTTTTGACCTTATATATTTTCCTGACAAAAAGTAATGATTACGAAAAGGAAACTTCTGACATAAAATAAGAAAGTATCATTATACATACCGCTCTATATAATAAATAGTCATAAGAAAGAAAGATATATTCTATCTAATCCAATCTACACTAATTTTTTTATAACTGAAAACTGACTTAAAATATTTCTCTTTGTTCCAAATTAAATCTCTTATATCTCTCTTTATTCTAGACGTCAGAGACCAAAATTCGAAAAAGTTTTAGAAATTGATATATTGAAAATATTATTATTATCTCAAAGTGTCATAAAAACAAATATAAATTAGTTATATTTTTTATTTTTAATTAAATTATATTTGTGTATATTATGCTATTTAAACGTACAATATGTGATTGTTTGAGTGGATTCCAAAAACCCTTTATTTAAGATCTTAGGAAACCCTTATCAGATAAGATGTTGATAATGAATGCCCAAGCTTTATAATATTATTGTATTGAAAGAGATAAGGTAGGTCTGCAAGAATCACGAGTCCTCACATTCAACTCTTTTCTTCCCATAGTTTTCATCTCATGGCAGTGTTTGTTTCTAACTTCTTTTTATTATAAAATTCCCTTATTTTGGAATATCTGTCTGCCAATAACCCAAGTCCACCAAAATCAAACTCAGTTTGCACCATTCTGTTTCTGGGTCTTCTCTGCTTAATTAAATAAAAAAAAACCACACCACACTCATTCCCATAAAAGAAAATTCATTGAACATTGGGATGGTTACCAACTAGTAGGGTCATTAACAGCTGCACAAATCATATTAAAGACATGCAAGTACATTATTATTGGTGTAATCTATTCAACATGTTGTTAGCTTTGGGCTTGATATTTTTATCATCATCATCACCCTTCAATTATGATCATTAGATCTTCTACCATTAAAACTGATTAATTAATATGACCACAATAAATCCTTATTATATGTGGTCAAATTCATACTAAATGCACACTAGACTTTAAGCCTAACTTGAATGTCATGTCATCTAAATAAATAACTCTCTACTCCCTATAGTTTTAATCCTCCAATCCTCAATTTGCAAATCATCACATCATGTGTCCACCTATCCAGTCTCTCAAGATGACCATTTTCCAATCATCTCGACTTTCTTTTTGTGAGTATATTGTGTGAAAAATAATAATTTCATAATTAAAATAATAATTTATCAGTCATATTATAATAATATAAATAAATTATGGATGCCTGATAAAAATGTCACCATCTCACATTCCATCACATTTTATAAATACTTTTATTAATGTCGCAAATCAATTTAACTTTCTTTTCAATTGTCTTGTTTACTTATATCTTAAATGTGACTTTTCATTCCTGCACCCAATTATTAATCTTGGATATTAATGTTAGAAATCCCGTATAAAATCCCACGTCTATTGTATTAGATCTAAGTTGAATTTATATGGTGTATAAATAGATAATTTTTATTTATCAGTATCATTTTAAATTTCAATTTCTTAATAAATCATACTAATACTAAAAAGACTTAAATATCTTGAGTTATAATTTGATCTCAAACTTTATTTTTTTTCTTTTAGCCTTTTTTTTTATGTGTTGTACTAAACTATCAGACTATCACTTTTTATCTTCTAAATTGATTAATCTAGAAAGTTTTCAAATTGTTCAATCTATAATGTTACATGATTATGCAATCTAAAAAGGAGAGGTGAATGTTTATGCTAATGTTTTGAATTTAAAACATGTTTTCAAATTACAAATTTTGAAAATATGTTTTAAATTTGGTTTATGAAATAGGTAATCTAAAATAATAGTGATCTCACTATTTTATAATGTTATATCTAAAAGTAAAAATTTATGTTTTGAGTCATCCAATCCAAAATGTTTGTTTATTTTTATATAAATACATTTTAAATTGTATGTTTCTGAAAATTCATTTCTAGATCGATGAATTGGAAACTTGTACGACAACTATTAAAAAATAAATTACCACCAAACCTTGCCAAAACCGTTAAGTTTGTAGTAACTAAGCACAAACTTACAATGGAGTAAAAAAAAAAATCGAAAACAAGAAACCCAACCAAAGGAGACACATCAAAATGAATCATAGAAATTAGAATTGTCATTTTAAATTTGTGAAAGGTGCCAGAAGAAAAAACCTTAAATATTTCTTTATTTAGCCCAATCAAATCGAAACAAAATTAAGAGAAAAAAACTAAAAATTATCCATGGAAGGTTTATAGGTCGCTCACACATGCATTTATCAGTTAAAACTATGATAAAGGAGACAAGTGGATGACAATTACCAAGAACAATGTGTGTAGAAAAGAAGAGGCAATGTCACAGTTAAGTGGGTAAGGGATGTAGAAGGTGACTTCAGTTAAAAGGAAGTTGAAAGCCTAGAGACATAGGGTTATCAAGGGGTATTAAGGAGTTGGATATGAAGAAAGAAAGGATATTTTAGTGGAGAGATTTTACAATAAATGCATCTTTCATTGGTAACAAGAATGGTTTGATAAAGCCTACAGGTGGAATATATAGGAGATGGTAGCAGTAAAGAGATACCTCACCATATTTAATAACTTAGAATAAAGTTCTACAGTTATTAAAGGTATAAGTAGGTTTTTTTATTATTATGTGAACTTTGTTTCAAAATTTTCAGAATGGTTAATTTTTTTTTTAATTCTTATTATGAGTAAATTGGGCTAACTTGACAATATTTTATTATAAAAAATTAAATTATTATAAAATAATTTTAAAAATTAAATTAAAATTGTGTTTATATGATTTCAGTGTAATAAAAATTGAAATTGTGTCATATGTAAAATTTCAAAATAACTTGATTTCAATCAATACCTAAAATCATATTATAATGCACGATTTTATTATGAATTAAATGAAATTGTACTATATGAAGCCTGCGAATTTGATATCAATTATTCATAATAGAAATTTAAACAAAAATTATTTATTCTATAAATTTTGAAAAAAGAAATTGCACCAACATGAAAAAAAAAAGAAAAAAAACTAATATAGGTAAGTGGAGAAACAGAAAGCAGTATATATCTCAAGATTTGGAACAAGTCAGGAAGATGAATGAACAAAGTTGTAGGAATTAAGAGTGTCACCAAAGGCTCTATAGTTCTTGTGGAAACTTTTCAAACATAGATTATCTACATGATATAATATGATGAAGAAATGTATACTCTCACATGTCCAACACTCTGTCTGTTATGTGAAAGTGTTGAAGAAACTGTTCTACATATACTTATTTCATTGTGTAAAGGTGTGTGAAGGTTGAATGTCTTGGTATGCATGGATAAATGTTAAAACATGCCTATTAGGAAGTATTGTAAATATCTTATGGCAGCAAAAACTTGGAAGACATAAGAAAGAAGAAAATGAAAAATGTTCCGTTATCTGGGGTGCTATACTTTGATGCATTTGAAATAAAATAAACAAAATGATTTCAAATCATTCTTATTTCAAAAAATAAAAATAAAAATATGATGAAATAATCCTATTATAAAAACTTCCTATTCAAATAAAAAAAATCTACAATCCACATAAAATGTCACACATGTATAGAAAAGAAAAAGAAAAATGGCATGATAAGAAATTATCAGATACTATAATACCTGTTCCTAATAGCTACACTAAATTGTTGAGTAGTGTGAGTAAATATTTTATGTACTTGCGAGTTTTGTTCCTCTTATTTGACTTGATTGAGATATTGAGCATAATTAAAGTGGTGTGAAACAAGATTTAGGTGTATTTGGATTGGAGAGTGAATTTGAGATGATTTGAGAGAGTGGATTTGAGATGATTTGAGATGAATGTGTGTGGAAAGTTTGGTTGTTTGGATTAAATGAAAGATGGTAAGATTTGAGTGAAAAGTTTGTGAATGATGTAATAAGTATAATAAAAATTTTAATATTTATTTAATATTAAAATTATAAATTTATTTTTATAATTAAAAAAAATTATAATTAACTTATTTAATATAATTAATAATACTTTTAAAAATTATAAAAATATTAAATTACGTAATTATTTTTAAAATAAAATTTAATTTATTATAAAATACGTTAATTTATTAATTAAGATTGATTAATTTTTTAAAATATAAAATTAAAATTTTAAAATAATTTTAATATTAAATTTTAATATGATAAAATAAAAATGATCATCTTATTATTTTTTATTTAAATACTTACCTTTATTGAATAATAATTTTTTATATTATTAATTATTTTAATAATAATGTT
>Ga0099825_1002730_pt1 | contig 23552 bp, 12 predicted proteins | sample SiratroredBW_FD_76838 | JGI IMG/M metagenome (GOLD analysis project Ga0099825, IMG submission 76838) | Root nodule microbial communities of legume samples collected from California, USA - Siratro red BW | ecosystem: Host-associated > Plants > Roots > Nodule | place: USA: California | collected... | reverse complement strand
TTTTTTTTTAATAAAATAAAAATAGAAAAAAGAAAAACGAGATATGTATTTAAGTTTATAAGTAAAATATTAATGTTATATTATATATATATATATATATATATATATATATATATATATATATATATATATATATAATGTATATGTGTATGTATATGTATATGTATATTTATGTATGAATATGTTTATAGATAATGTATTTTTTGTGATGCATTGATAGTATCTGCTATGAGACAATTATAAGAGCACGTGCTTGAGTTCATCCGTCATATTCCCATATTTAGCACTAATGCTAACCAGGCCAGCCCTGACCTAGGTAGGGGTACTTGATAAAAGAAGGGACCTAAAAAACTAAGTAGAGAGGAAAATTTTAATTAATTAGTTATTCGTTTTTGTTTTACATTGCAATTTGAATAATTTATGGTGTTAGTTTTCAGAAAGACTTTTTAATTTTCCATTTTAGAGTATTTTCATTTTTTTTCGTCTTCTTAATCATTTAGGTATATTCTGAGTCGCATATTCTTTTTCAATTTTTAATATTTAGTAAAGGCTGGTTATTGTTTCTTATTAACTATCATATAACTAAAAAAAGCATTAATATAAGATAAGAGTAAATATAATTATGTATGTATGGAGAGTGAGATCTTTCTGCTAAAAATAGAGTGAGATAAGGTGAAAAGAAGTAGAACGGATAAAGATAAAAGAGAAATAGAATAAAAATGGGTTATGTAGATATATAATAATAGGTGAGATAATATTGAAAAATGTATATTCGAGTATTTGGTTGAATAGAAAACAAAAGTAGAAAGAGAAAAAAAACAATATGAGAAATATTTTATTATCAATAAAAAAATTACTCTTTCTTTACTAACAACTTATTATTATTTAATGTTTTGTATAGTTTTTATTTAAAAACTAAAATAAAACAATTTCTAATGGTAGAGCTTTTCAACAAAAATAATAAAGAAATAATTTCGCACCTAAAGAAAAGTTAGAGCACTAAATTTCATGGCTAATTGGGATGAAACCTATAAAATTTCTCATTTTCTTTTTTATTTCGTTCATAAATAGACAAAAGGAGTTTTTTTTTTTTTTTTTTTTAAAAAAAAAAAAGGAAAAAACCCCTCTTAAAAAAAAAAAAAAAAAAAAAAAAACAGTTCAACATATATTATATATGTAAAGAGGCATTGCGGAGGGACTTTAGACTTTAGAAAAATTAACAAAATAATGGAACTATCTAGAAATCAAAAGTCAGAGTAAACTATAAAACAAAGGACAAACACTTTTCTTTTCCAATTAAGAAATTATTTGCTTCTAGAACGCCCTTTCCCCTTTGATTATACATTGTTTGACGTATATTTAGACTAAGTTGAGCAAAAATAGTTTGTAATTTAGCAAGCAACTGATAAATAAGTTGATAAATTAATTTCTAGGATAAATAAGTTGAGTAAATTTTTAATTATAAATTTTGAATTGATAAATTAACTTATTTGATTAATATATTTGATAAATTATTTGATAAGTAGAATGATACAGAAGAATATAATTATATAAGTTTTGTTATGTAAATAAAATTTATATTTTTAAAAAAATATATTATTATATAATTATAGTTCTTATTTTTTTCAAATAATTAAATTTTATTATAGTAGTATATTTATTTAGTTTTTAAAATTTGATGTGATGAGTATTAACCAAATTTATTTATTTATATACATTTTTTATTTATTAATTCAAGCTGCTACTACATTAAATATATTTGGTACAATTTTTACTGCTTATAATTTTTATATAAAATTAAGTAATAAAATATTAGTTTTTTAATTTATAATGTTAAATATTTTAAATTTAAAATATAAGAAAATTAAATAATGGATAAAAAAATAATAAAATACAAGAGAAAAAAATTAAATAAATTACGACCTAAAAAAAAGCTCAAATAATTAAAAAATTTAAAATAAATTACGTTAAAGTACTTAAAAAATACTTTTGTATTGATCAAACTATTTTATAAACAAGTGAAATAATAGATGAAAATATTTTTAAAAATTTTATAAGTTACTTTTGTTAAATATTTTAATTTAAAATATAAGAAATTTAGACAATATATTAAAAAAATAAATATATTTAAATATAAGAGAAGAAAATTAAATAAATTATGAGCTAAAAAGTAGTTCAAATAATTAAATTTTTTAAAATAAATTACAAATTAAAGTTCTTAAAAGATACTTTTTATATTGATCAAACTATCTCATGTGAAATAGGCCGGTATAGTAGAAACTTTCGTAGTATTTATCTGGAGAGGGGTATATTAGAAACAACTTTCTTCGTTTTTTATTACGTTCACACTCTCAATGAAACCATAATTTTTAATTTCTCAATGAGAAGCTGGAAACAGTCTTTAAGAGTTTCATGATCGAGGAAGATTGAAAATGGAGCTTATTGTAGACAATTTTACATGTTAGCTATATTCATGAATCATATAAGATTGCATTTCGAATTTGTTAGTGTTATTGTAAGGACTAAATAATTTGTCAACATAGATGTATCGTATAGAGGACACTACTGTAAAGTAAATTTGTAGAACCTGCATATGTAAACTGCTAAATATTCTGAAATATCTGAATCAAAGTTTGACAATATTCTTGACACAGTTTTAACATCATATATACAATTTTTTTTTTTTCTGAATTTCACACTTGCTGATTCAGTCAAAGATTTCTCCATAATTATGACAGAAGAGAAGAGAATGAGCAAATAGCAGAAGAAGATTGATTTTAACCCTAAGAAAAGACGCGTCTGTAGAAGCTCATCACATCCCTTCCACACTGTCAAACCATTTGCTGCTACAACTTTTTGACTTTCATCAGTCACACTAACATTTCTATCAATGTAGGACTATAGGAGACACTCTCAAATGGAATCTTATCAATTATAGTATCCAAAGCATGTATAAATATGCATGCTTGTATTTTTTTTAAATAACAATAATACATCATATTAATGAGAGTGAGTCTTATTTTCGGTAACTGCACTTTTACTTTATTTAAGCTGTGTATATCAATCCAAAGAATTTCCATTATATTTTTCATTCTTATTAATAAGTAATTGTATCTATTTATTATACTCAACAACACTCATATCTCTTGTAATTCTAGAGTAGACATTTACTCGTTTCGTTTTTAATAAAATAATATTTATATTTTTGAAACTTTTAAATAAAAATGTTTTTTTTTGTTTGGATACATAACACTTATCCTCCTCATTTATTTATAAATTTAATTAATATGATATAATTTTTATTTAGATTTTAGTCAATATATAACATTTTAAAATAAAAAAGGAAAATGAATATTACTCTATTAAATATATATATGAAAGTTAATTGTAAACATAAAAAAGATAGATGTCTATTTAAAAGTTAGAAAAAAAAATATCATAATATTTATATAAATACAAATGTAGGTGTCTAAGTCACGTCCAACAAATTTATCTTTTAAAATTTTTAATTGAAGGTGTAAATTTGACTTGGACTCTAAATTTGACTTAGATATTCTTGTTATGAGATTTTTACTGTAAATTTTCCTAAAAATAATCCAACAACAAGATCATCAATAGACATAAACATCCAATCAGAATTCCATATCTTTAATTTTTGTGTTAAAGATATAACATGAATAATGTTTTATTAAACATATGCAACCAATAAGGTTCTCCACTAATTCCATTCCCTTAAAACAATCACAGGGCTCTGCAAATGTGATATCACGATGACCAATACTTTACGTATACTTTGTAAAAGAAAACAGGCATGCTATGTTTAACTAGTACAACATCGAGCTACCATAAATAAAAATCAGCTAAAAAATGTGTTTTAAATGAAGTTAGGTGCTTACCAACATATATTGGGCGGAGACCAGGTGAAAAGGGTTTGCATTGTTCAAAATTTAAGGAAAAATATCATTAGAAAAGATAAGGTTGGAAGCATTAAAAAAATGGCGAATGCCCTAATACCTTTCATACTTCTCCATTATTGTTGAAGTTTCGTTTGCAATATGAGAACTCTAGCTGGCTCTGTCATCTTTGATCACAATTCAGAACGAAATCTCATTCATTTCAACTATTACTTACGAGTAAGTGGTCAACCTTGTCCACTTTTTTTTCTGCAGCAACACTGTTGCATATTTGGTTTACATCCAATCAATCAGAGTTCAGAAGATTGGGTTGACCATAATGCTGGTGGATCCCATTTGCGAAGAGGAGATAAAAAAATGTTAGTGTTAAAGTTTCATAACACCCAGAGGCAAAGCTTCTGCATAATTTAAAACATGGTGATTTGGTCATAGGAATTGGACATTAATTAATGTATTTGATAATTTTGGTATGAGCTATGGAAATGAGTAGTCCAAGAAAGACAACTGAAATGGCATTGGTGTTCCCACTGCATGCAGGGACGTTGACGCGACCCGTTCGTTTACCTTTGTTTGATCCAATCAATTCATCAAACGGTTAGTGTGTTACAGACAGGTCATCACGCGCATCTGCGATTACAATTACTTTTATAATCTCTCTCGTTTCTCGATCCACGCTCAGATGAAGTGACAGGGCACCATATTTTATTAATCAATTATATTCTTTTTCAGTATCATAATTGGATTATAAATATTCACATACACAATATTTAATTAATCACATTTAGTAAATTTTAATTTATCATTAATATCACACATTGATGGATAACTTATTATTACCGAAATATATCACATTTCACATCATTAACTAAATAATATTCTTAAATATTTTTCTATATATTTATATTCATGTATATATACAAACATTTACTATTTATTTAAGTTCATAGATTAAATTAGAAAAACATTCTGATTGTTCTGGAGTTTGAATTTACCATGTGAATGTGAATTCTAATTTGTTGATTGAAAAGTTTTTTGTACTTTTAATGAAATCCAATGAGTGGATAGTTCAAAATTAACCATTATACAGAATTTTTCAAAATTACCTTCAAATCTTAACTAACTAATTCTAACATATTTAACAAGTTTAAAACAATATTTAATACTATATTAAAGCTTCAAAATTCATGTAATACTTGTCTGAATCAAAATAACCCCAAATCTAAAAATTACATTACCATCACTCAAGCAAGTTAAACATGTAATCATTCATGGTATTTATACCATTCCCAAATAATTTAATTCAAGTATTCATTATAACTTATTTGCAATATACAAATACAACTACTTCAAACAAACAATTAATCAACAACAATTCTAAAATTAACACTTAATCTCAAAATATTTCCTGTATCTTAATCTCAAAAATATCTTAAAATATTTAGTTTTAATTGGAAGATCTCAATACCATGAACACAACTTACACTTTAAATAAAAAATCCAAAATCAAACCAAATCAAATTGTTTTATCAATTTTCAACATAAATTAAATAAAACATAACTGTCCAACTTCGACATGTTATAACACTTTTAAAAACATAAAATACAACCAAATAAAACTAGCATTTAGTCAAGTATTAATCCTACACAAAAGGGTTACTCTAAATTTACATAGTTAACTTTGTAAACTAGCTCATCATATATTATCTAATTTTAACTTAGGATCAAACTCTATATCAAATCCAAAATCAACTAAAATAAAATAAAAGTTATTAGCTCCCTTGTTTTTTCTGGTTTAAGAAATTGTCCTAAAAACATAAGAAAAGCTTAAAGAAATACTAACTTGCTTCCATGACGTTTGATTCACAAATTAAACATACCACTATAAATATAGTTCAGCATAAATTTATCAATTGGATTATAATATTACATGTGCTCTCAAAAACCCTTCAATATAACAAGAAAATGAAACTTAAAACATGATATAAGAAAAGAACACTATAATTAATTTATATTATTCATAATAATTATCACCTTATCATCATTTCCTTAATACTTTTTGAATGAGAGTTAATTCTAAAAAGGTAGGGGAAAATTAGTAAGTGTTTAGAATGAAATAATTTAGACATATAGTGATATTTAGAAATGAACAACTAAATAATTAAAACTATAATTTATATATTTAAGATAAAAAATATAATTTGAACTCTTATTTATTTTTTAAATATACATATGTCAAACTAAAATCGGGTCTCATATTATACTTCAAAAAACTATAATTATTGAATATTATTTTTATATTTTAATAATAAAAATATGTATTAATTTGTTTTTCAAGTTATTATGTTAAACACACTCAATTCAACATTAAGTATAATAATGGCGAACATTTTTACTTAAATTACATATAATTAAAAAGTAATAAATTAAAATTACATGAAAATACTTAAAGACAAAAAAAAAGTATAGGTTTAAAAAAATATAAGAACCAGAATTACATAAAAAGACCAAAATTGCTAATTTTAATATACGAAACAAAATTACACACAAAAAAAATTTCAAGAACAAATATTACTAATTCTACTAAATAAATAAACAAAAATATATAATTAAGTGTTTATATCTTAATGAATAAATAATCAAATACGATAAACATAGGCGTATTTTGTTTTTAATACAACAAGAAAATAATAAAAAAAATTAAAATCTTATTATAACAACTCTAATTTTTTTAGTTTTATTTAAATTCTGTTAAATATTAATATAATTGAATACTTTAGTATGTAATAACTATTAGTAAGGATTTTAATTTTATAAAATTAAAAAGTAAAATATTCCTTTTAAAGTTAATTGTAAATTGATATAAATTCTTCTCTCTTCAATAAACATAGTCAAAGACATGTTTAATTATCTTGATCATTATCAGATTTAAAAAAATGAACAAAACTAAAATTTTGTTACTAAAATTATAATATTTTTACTATACTAAAAATATATATATCAATAATTATTATATTAAATAGTTATTTTCACTCATCCTATGTAGTAAAATCAGGGTAGTAAAAATGTATTAACTTCGTTTATGGTTTACTTTATTTAGCTGAACCTTTTATAGCAAATGCACGTGATTCCGTGGGGACTGTACCATGTACCCTCTCCTCTTTGCTTCTCAGTTTTTGATAAATAAAAAACGCGTTGTTTGTCTTTTGTATCCAACTGGATAAATATTTAACTGTCATAACAAAATTAGTATTTATTTTCCAAATATTGTCTTAAAACAAGAGAGAGATATCCACCATGGACTTCACAGACACAATTTCTTAATTATTTTACTTTTTATAAACCCAATTTTGTAATTTACAATCAATTCTGTTATAACTTTAATTACTTTATGTTTGAGAATCTATTATTATTCTAGGTTAAAATTTGTGATTATAATAATTCGTTTCGCGTATAAAAAAATCAAATTATATGACTAGAAAGTTATTTGTTTGATAATTTTCTTAAAATATTCGAAAAATATTTAAATAATTATTCAAAAGTTAAATTTTAGTAATAAATATAATTTTGAGGAAACTAATATAATTATTGTTATGGACGCGTCATAATTAAGACATTTTCATATAAATTGATCCTTTTTTCTTTTTTCTTTTTATCTTAATGAGTGTGTTCCTACTTATGTTTTCAAAAATAGTTTTTCCTCTTTGCCATATTTTGGAAGAAGGGAGGAAAATCAAATTACCGTGTTACAAAGGATTATGGTTTTCTTTATCAAATCTAGTGAAAGTTTTGAATAATCGGTTAAAATTTACATGTGGTGTCATATTATGGTTATGAAATTTGTGGTTTCGTATGAAGAATGTGTTTAATCTACCTTAACGGCAACGATAGTGTTTTGCATGTGTATGTATACATTTGAATTTGATTTGACTTATTGAATTGGTGTTTTGTTTTAAAATCAATAATAATTTGAGACGTGCTGAAACTGGTGTCCATCAAAGTGACCAAGTTATAGGAAATAGATGTTCTCAAAGGAAAATCATATTCTATCGTTAGCAAAAAAACAAGATCGTGAGACATTTCTAAGTTGTTATTTTTCAATGGTTCGAGTTTTAATATTTTTTTTTATATAAAAACAATTTTAAGATCTTTTTGAAAATCTCCTAACCCTTATCTTTTGTTTTTTTTTTAATTGTTTGAGATGACGTGCATTGACTTTTATAAAGAGGGTGACTAAAATCCAAATACCTACTCCCTCACACAAGACCCTCTTGTTTTGTAAACCTTTGCACCACAAAATAATTGCTTCCCTATATTAATACACTAGTTTTTATGGATTTTTTTTTTTCTTGGATGTGAACTTCAATTTATCTTTATTCTTCAACTATTAGTTTGAAACTCATTTTTTTAGAAGAGTAAAAAAAAATATTTTTTCAACCATAAACAATAATTGTATGTGTAAAACTTCATTATCAAATTTTGAAAACATATTAATATTTACATTGATAATCATTTCTATTGTTTAAGTAATCCTCACTTTATTTTTTAAATACCATTTTAAATTTACTTTTTTTTAACATTTCTTTTATATATCTTTTATAAATATAAATTAGAATAATACTAGTGTGGTGAATTTTGCATTGAGTGATTTGATTTCATCGTGTACAGCTAAATTACAAGAGATAAGAGAGTGTTGTAAAATGTAATGTGTAAATATTAAAGTGAACAAGAATGGGATGTTAATATGTAAATGAGTATGTTACAAAATCTATTTCTGACTTAAACAATAACTAGTAAATAACATCGTAGATTCCGTACCATTTTTTTTCTATTTAAACTTATTATATTTCTCAAATATCCAAACTCAAACTTTATTTTTTCTCGAAAATGCATTATATTTATTAAAAAAACTTTTTTTATTATAATAAGTATATTAAAAAGTCATTATTATAAGAACTACTATTCTTGTTGAAAGAAAGTTTTATAATAACAAAAAACTATGACAGATAGTAATATAGAAGCTCTGATGTCTGAACTCATGTGGCCACCTTTTAAAAGGAGAACTATAAGATCTACGCGAGGGAACCTAATACTGCAAAAACATCATTGGATCCATTTTCTTTAATCCCAAGAATCAACGCTGACACTGCACACAAGAAACAAACCATGAATTCACACCTTCTTCACTCCAATTTCCGCTCTCACTAAATCACCGTTCTTGTTTCTCTGTTTGTGTTTTCAAGTTTCAGATAGCACGTGAACAAACAAAATTTGTCTTGAAGAAAGCGAAAAGTCAACCAAATCCCATGGGAAAAAAATATAACAAGAGGCTTTGAAAGAAGAACACATCACTCCAAAAAAGACTTAGTATCAGGTTAAACTCATTAAAAATTATAGTGTAAGCAGAAAACAAACACACCACTAGCGTGTTTGTTTTATAAAATTATCAACATTTTGTTTAAAGATAATTACTATCAAAAGTTTTATATTGAGGTTTAGAAACTTATTTTGGATCTGTTGTAAGCAGAAAATGAAGGAGGAAATCTGGAAGCTGATAAAGCCACGAAGGTGCTTAAAGAATTCCAAATTTATCAGCAGAAAATGGCGCAAAGTCAAGGAGGGGTAACCGCGTCATTTTCCTTAGCCCACCTTAGACTTTCATACTACTCGGTTCCCATTATTGATCGAATAATTAACATCTTCAAATCTTTGGTCTTTTCATCCTCGCCAAACACCAACCACCTTTTTTTCTCTGTTTAATCTAAACAAAGTAGAAAATTTCCATTTCTTAAACAACCTAGACAACTACTAATAAAAAAAAGCCTAGGAAAATCAACACGGCTAGAAAAGTTGCTGCAACCCCCATCAGCTCTAGATTTTAAATCCATGCTATCCCCTTTAAAATCTTCAACCTTTTTCCATTTCTACCACACCATCTCCCTCTATCTTCCTCAAACACATATCTCTCTTCCCAGAGAAACATAATTTTTGACTTATCAGATTGAAGATAATTCACACACACCCCAGATAAAGCACAAGGTAACTGACATGACAATCGGATGGGGATCGATCTTCTCTAGTTGTTTCAGGAGTGAGTCTGTCTCTCCTTCTCCCAAGCCCACCAAAGAGGTGGCCACAAAGGGATCTTCTTCCAACAGGGTCTCCATAACGGACTTGAGTTTTCCTAACTCAACGCTGTCTGAGGATCTCTCCGTTTCATTAGTGGGGTCAAACCTCCATGTTTTTTCCCTCGCCGAGCTCAAGATCATCACACAGAGTTTCTCTTCCAGTAACTTTCTAGGAGAAGGAGGTTTTGGACCTGTGCATAAGGGCTTCATTGATGACAAGCTTAGGCCTGGCCTCGAGGCTCAACCGGTGGCCGTCAAGCTCTTGGACTTGGACGGTTCTCAGGGCCACCGAGAGTGGTTGGTGAGTTACCCTTTCCACCTAATGCAAATGTCTTGAGAAAATAAGAGTGGATAATTTTATTTTATAAATACTTCTTTACATTTTTTAAAAACTTATAATACCCTCAGAACACTTTTTAACAGCATAGACTAGTATTAATAATGTGGGACTACCATGGTTTAATTTCATTTATTGCTTATGATTTGCTTGATTAATATTAATTAGTACTGCATAGTTCTGACTTGTGACCTTTTCCTCTGGTTTTCTGATGACAGACTGAAGTTGTGTTTCTGGGTCAACTAAGGCATCAACATCTGGTGAAGTTGATTGGATATTGCTGTGAAGAAGAACACAGGCTTCTGGTATATGAGTATCTACCACGAGGCAGCTTAGAGAATCAACTATTTCGAAGTAAGATTTCTACGAGAATAACATAGTACTTAAGAACACTTTCTTTTTGTATTATTATATTCCCTTTGCATAGTGTTGAATTGAAGGACTAAACCTTAATTTTTTCGGATGGCAGGATTTACGGCATCGTTACCATGGTCAACAAGAATGAAAATTGCAGCTGGAGCTGCAAAGGGTCTAGCCTTTCTGCATGAAGCAAAAAAACCAGTCATCTATAGAGATTTCAAAGCTTCAAACATATTGTTAGACTCTGTAAGTAATCAATTAATATAATCACTTTCTCTGTCATACTCTAGTGTTGCGTTTGAACAATTGAACCGCTTAATCGATTATGAACTCACTCTGGCCATTCGTTCTTTCAGGATTATAATGCAAAGCTTTCTGATTTTGGCTTGGCAAAAGATGGTCCCGAAGGAGATGACACACACGTTTCAACTAGAGTCATGGGCACACAAGGGTACGCGGCCCCAGAATACATCATGACAGGTAAAAATAATTTCACTAAAAGTAAAAGACAACGAGGGGACACGGTTCACATGAACAGCAATTAATGATGTAATGTTTTTTTCTTCCACATAGGACACTTGACAGCAATGAGTGATGTATACAGTTTTGGAGTTGTTCTATTAGAGATTCTAACAGGAAGAAGATCAGTGGAGAAAGGGCGGCCTCCAAGAGAACAGAATCTCGTGGAATGGGCCAGGCCTGTTTTGAATGATCCCCGGAAACTTAGCCGAATAATGGATCCAAGACTTGAGGGACAGTATTCTGAGGTAGGGGCAAGAAAAGCAGCTGCATTGGCTTACCAATGTCTCAGCCACAGGCCAAGAAGTAGACCCTTGATGAGCACTGTGGTCAGTGTTCTTGAGCCTCTTAAGGACTTTGATGATGTTCCAATTGGACCCTTTGTTTACACTGTTCCAGCTGATCACAATGAAATGGCAAAAGAGGCTGAAACACCAAAGGAGAGGAAGAGGGAAAATGGTCATAATCATCACAGGAATCATCATCACAATAATGGTCATAAACATCATGATCACGATGAGGCCAATAAAGATGCAAATGGTCAACATCACCACCGAAATCGTCGCCACCATAGGCCTCATCCACTCAAATCGCCAAAGACACCAATTTCATCATCAGACTCACAGAGCAATGAACACCGAAATCGTAGAAGAAGTGGGTCAAACTCACCAGACACCTCCATTGCACCAGAAGCACAAGGAAGCATGGGTTAGTAGAGACACATAGATCATACTGTAAATACTTATTTACTGGTTAATTATTAGAGGTAATTACATCTAGTACTAGTACTAGGCTAAGTGCAAAGAGCCTTCAAGCGAATAAAAGACAGAAAAGGATGCAAAAGAAAAGTAGAAAAGAGTGGCATTGTAATGGTCCTTGCATTGAGTTTTTTCTTCTTTTTTGTTTTCAATTTGTCCAGTTTCGAGAGGAAGTTAATTATTTTGAATTGTGTATAGAATGATGAATTTTTCCCCGATGAATCAAAAGACTGGTTCAAGAAATAGACAATTCGCAACTACAAGTTTAAAAAAGATCTGCAACAAAAGAGGGTACAGCTAAGTAGTTTGACCAAATGACACGTAAATGCATATGATAGTAATTTATTTGGTCAGAGTGCAAGACAGCAGGAAGGAACGCCGCCCCCATCATTATTTTTTTAGTTTATGCCACATAACATTCATTTTTATTTCGCTCTTAATTTTTATGATGACAATTATAAAATAAGTAACAAACAATTAAGCAAATTATAGCCGAAGTTTCATTATCATTGAGACCTTGATTAACAGAAAAACTATTATTATATCGTGATTAAGCTTCCATAGTGTGAACAGGCTTTCTCTACCACTAAAGAAGATTGTTGTGGAAATATGTGGCCCTGGCATGTAAGGACAGGGAATATCAATTATTAGATGACGTGCATGACAGAATGCCACCAACTTCACCATAGTGCGCAAGAGGCCGAATACAAATGTTATATACATTAGAATCCAAGATATGTGTGATGGCAAATACCACTGCTCTGAATATAAATTTTAGGATAAAATGATAATATTATAGTTGTCATTATTCGAAAAAATATACTTATGATAGAATAGCCCTGAAATCCACTCCACAAGAAACCAAACAGAAAAACTATGTCCATAAATTCTTAGTCATATTAGATTGCCAAAATGAAGTTTGTAAAAGACAAATTGAAATAATGCAGAACAAAATATATAATATATGAATGCATTCAGCGACCTTGGTAGATTTGGCAATAAGGGCTGCTTCTGCAAACTATATATGTAGGTTTTGAAACTTACATGACAGAGTGTGTGTGTGTGTATATATATATATAAAATTGATATTCGTTATTAATTAATATAAGAAACAGTTGAGAACTGGTATTTGCGCAAAAATTCCACATTAGGTGCTGCTAATTGTCAAAATATTAGGCGTTTAGCCTTAACTTGTAGTACTTTAAACTATGAGTATTAAAAGAGAGCAAGTGGTTATAAAATTGAAATTAATGAAGACATTCTATTAAGGAAAAATTAATCAAAAAAAGATACGTGTGTTTAAGAAAAGAGGGGACAAATTGGTAGAGCTCCTTTGCTCTTTGTTGATAATATACCAGTTAATACTGGTCAACAATATCAGCTACGCAGTGGTTCTCTTCCAAGGTTAAATAAGTTGGCCTTATGAAATAGTCTGCAGTCATTTATTCTTCCATCTGCTATTACATATAATAGAGCTTTTAAGAATGAGTGATTTGATCTTAAATGTTGAATTTTATTAAAATAAGGTATTGGACATGACTGTTTTCTTAATTAGTTAGGTAGTTTTTTTATAGTCCTATAATTGTTTCATAAATAAAAAGGTGTTGTAATTGGATGAAGCATGCAGTTAAATGAGACAATTCACATTAATTATTTGGTTGTAATTGTGTTCCTTTACTTTAGTTGGCTTATCCAAAAATTACAAGTTCTCTTTTATATTAAACAATAAAGTCCTCTATCCTCTCTCCAGAACTGTAGAGTTAACGCGCATTCACTAAGAAAACTATAGAGTTAAATACTTCTATTTAATGTTACGGTTTTGTAAATTTTAATATTTTAATAAATAATGACACGTTTGAAAACATTAGAAACATTATTTAAATTTTGTAAGTAATCATAGTTTTGGAATGAAGTAGCTTTTGATTTTAAACAACAATTTATGTCATTAATACTTTGTCTTTTTCAGAGAGAAGTTTAGTTTCTTGGATGGAAGATTTTCTCAGATTTAAAGAATCTTTCGTTGTCTGTTAAACCGATTCAAGAAGTCTTGGTGGCTAAAAAGTGTTATCTTATGCTGCTGTTTTTGGCTATGTAATCAATACTCTCTTCCCTACACAAATTTGTCACATTAAGTAATTTCAACTTTTAGATGCTTTCAAAAATATTTAGCCGTTAATAGTTAGTCCTTGGTTTCTCAACAAGATCAGATTCCCACACGGTAGAATTTGGCAAAGTGAAATTAATGTGAATGCTTGCTTATTGGGAGGGGAAATAATTCCTTTTTTTAACACAAAAACCATTTTTTACATTGAAAATTTATGTAATTAATACATATACGATGCATGATGATATTTTTAAATAGATCACTTTTGAATGTTCTTGGTCTTTTGTTTTCATTGTATTCTTCATCTTTTGTTTTTAGAGTCTTCAACAAAACCCGACATGTATTCTTCATCTTCCAGTGTTCCTTTTCTCATGGAACTTCGTTCTCAAGAACATTCATTTTATCTCCAATGTCCTCGCATTTCCTTTCTACATCACCAAAAGAATTTTTGTTCCATGACTTTAACCTCCCTATTTTGTAATTTTTTCTTTAACGCCAACCTTGTATTCTTATTTCAGACCATGCATTCAATACAAACTTCTCAAAACCCTTTATAAGAAAATCAACCATCCAACACCCTAAAGAATTTTAACCCCAATCTATCGTTGTGTTCTTCATTACAATTGGACAAGGGTCTGAGATATTCCCATTCAAAATATAGAGATATTCCTATCCAAAATATAGTGTGTACTTCTCGGTCACACATCTAATCAATCCACTGATAGCTTTGCTATTTCCATACACCATGTGAATTTTGTACAGCCACCAAGATATCCATCAATGTCATATTTTCTATGAATCTGTTGAACTCCTCCACATCTGTGCTACCAGTATTCATACTGTCAACCTACTCTTTCATGTGTTTTTCTTATTCAAATTTGGAAATATGTTTTGAAAAGATTTCAAAAGGGTAAATTTAAGATTTAATTATGTAAAAAGTATCACATTAATTTTAATATGTTAAGTGTTAATTGGAGACTCTATTGGATATTTGAAAAAAAAAAGATTAAATCATTAACTACTATCTATGAAATTAAATGAATGAATTTGATCTTATTTTTTTTATATATCAATAGATACATAAATTATTTTTTATATATAGTCAGATTTTAGAATCATATGTAAAATTGACAATTGAACGTAAAAATTAAATAAATCATCCTAATTATTTTTTACTTGTGTAACTTGTTTATGTATGTAAATTATCGTTACAATTATTATTCAGTACTTTAAATTTAGTTATTTTACGAAGATATTATTGTTTAAATTGGATACGTTATACAAAATAGAAAAAAAAAAGTCATTTAGGTGAAATGAGTTGAAAATTTTGAGATTTTGTGTAATGTGTAAGGATTTAGTTTATTTTTTTTTATGTATGTTTAATAATGTGTACTTTATTTTAGATGCACATTGTAGGTATTTTTTTATTGTGTATGGGTTAAAAAGAGGGTTAACCTATAACATACTTTTTTAATCATTTTAAACTTAAAATAAATTTAAGATTAGTGCGTATATTATTATAAAGCCTTCAGTAGATTAGAACATATTTTATTTTTATTTTTTTGTTGTCAAAGCTAAGAGATCAATTTCTTTTTCATCCATTTTCTCTCTTTTCTTTCTCAGAGGTATCATGCTTTTCTTATGTCTTCTTTCTTCCTTCATAGAGAAGGCATAAACTCTCCAATCTTGAATAAGTTCCTTCTTATGCCTTTTAATTTCCTACTCCTCCTTTAGACATATGCATGAGGGATTTAATTATAAAGTGGAAAGAGAGAAGGGTTTTAAAATTGGAAACTTAGATGAAAGTGATTTAATGTTTTAGGTTAAACTTTTGAAAGTGATGAAAGAACCCTTGAAATAATTGTTAGTTCTTACTTCATTTTAAATTCTTTTCGTTTTTATCTCTAAGCATTAATAAATATATTTTTGTAATATTACACATTAACGAAATTAGAGATAAGATCAATTTACAGTATAAAAGTAGGATAATTCTCAATTTATAAGCTGATTTTGTAAAAATGAGTTAGATTAAATTTGCTTGTTAATATTTAAGTTTAAAAACATAGTTAAAAGTGATTTAATGTTTTAGGTTAACTTATTGGAAGTGATGAAAGAACTCTTGGAACATTTGTTAGCTCTTTCTTCATTTCAAATTCTTTTTGTCTTTGTCTCTAAGCATCAATGAACATTTTTTTTGTTATAAATCTCACATTGATTAGAGATGAGTTCAATTTATAGTAAGTGGGGACAATCCTCAAGTATAAATCGTTTTTGAAAAAATGATTTAAACTTAAATTTATTTCTTAATATAATATCAGAACCTATTTTAGTAAGATTTGTTAGGCTTATTGTGTCACTGGTTATCAAACACCCCACAATATCTAATCTTACTTTTGAGATGTATATGCTTTGACACGAAGAGAGTATGTTGGAGATCTCATATCAATTAAAAATAAGATCAATTTATAATATATATGTAGGAACACACATTTAGGAAGAAATCAACATGATTTGAATTGAATCATCCACATAAAACACTACAATTTCATATGCACAAGATACATCTCCTTTGCTACCCATTTAAAAGTATATAGAGTATGTATTAGAGAATGTATAATTTAGATAATGTGTGATTATATACCTTTTATAATCCTCATAATTCACAATGTTTCTCCAATACATGTTTCTATATATTTTAAGACAAAAGAAATCATGACATGTTGACAGCTTTTATTTTATACCTAAAATCATGTATCTTATTATTTTATTTTATTATTTGAATAATATTCTATTATTAAAAGAATTTATCAAATGATAATTTTCCAGAGGAAAGTATAGAACTCAAACATGTATTTTCTCATAGAGTACTATGATCCAAACGAAGTCTTAGGAGCATGACAAATTTGTGATGTGGTTTGAGACTATTACCAATGTGGTTCAGATTGCAAATGAAGCGTGTGATGGCAGTTTGGGATCTGGTGGGAAACCCTATATTTGTATTCCCTTCGGCGCATAAGACGCAGTTTCCTCATTGTATAATTGAGTAGGGATTAGTTTGTTAACACTAGATATTCCGTTTTATGTAATAAAATATAATTATAACGTTTAATTAAAAAATTAAGTTTAAAGGTGTGGTTTCAACTTGCAAGTTACGCGTTTTTGTTGATCCATGCTGAAGTTACGTTGACAGAAATTGGATGCAATTGCAACATTTGTGCAGACTAGTTTGACCAAGCTGCCAAGTAGAAGCAAAACATAAAATTGTGATTCGTGGGAACCACAAATAGCATATCATTTTATTAATTAAGAATGTGCTTACAGCATGTTCATTCCTTTTATTACTATTTAGAATGTGTGAGATCAAATTTTTGGGTGGATATCTTAGCATTCCAATTAACTACCATTTTCTATTTCTAGCTAGCAAACTAATTCGTGAGTTTTTTGTTGCCTAAATTCATGTTTTATGTCGCTGTAAAAGACAGTACTCTTATTTGTTGGTGAGGAAAGAAAATGGACAGGCTGGCCACAAATTCACTCACACCACCTACTACTAACCCTAAGTCAATGATGTAATAGTGATTGTTTAAGATAACGTTCACATAATTCATTCTGTAAAATTAATTTTGAAGTAATTATGTTGATGGATCTTTTGTAAAAGTAGCATCAACAGTAAAAGTTGATAAGAATATTTATTAAACTAAAGTTACATAAAGTTTCTTCAATTTAAATCTATTTAAAATTTTGTAATATATAAAAAAATTGATTGCATATTTTTTTATAAATTTTGTAGACCTATAAGTACATTGTATAGAGCTACACTACGAGAGAAGAAGTCTTGATTTTAGTTATATCTAATTTTTGAGATATATTGATGAGTTTATCGTAACATAGATTATTTCTAAATATATATTAATGTTCTACATGGGATAGGTACCAAAACTAATTCTTAACATAGATTATTTCTAAGAGGAACGTTGATTTTGTACATGGGTGATATATACTTAACTTTGAAATTTATTGACTTTTCAAAATTTGATTTTAGTTTAAGATTTTTAAATAAATTTATATTTGAAACCTTTATTAAAACTTCATAGTCAAATTTACCTTATGGATTTCAAGACAATACAAATTACTTGTGAACTTTTAGTTCAATATATTTAACTGGTTGTAAATTTCATATTGTAAGGCGAAACAGTTAAACTTTGGATTCATTATTGGGTTCACTAAAAAAAGATTGTTGGTTTTTTTTTAAGAGAACAATTTGATGTACTAGCAAAAGAATTGATGTGGTTTATCTTGTATCTTTCCCACAAATATTTGTAAAGACTTTAAGAACCCTAAATAAAAAAATAATATCTTGATATTTTTTTATTAATGAGAGCCTTAAATATAGAGCATAAGGAAAATTTATTACCCTTATAACTTCACATATGAAACACCTTCACCAAGTGTGTGATATATGCTTGTGAACATTTGAATAACGATGTGAACGAAATAAATAGTTCATAGGTAAGTTCCACCAAGAACACAGAGGTTTCTATGCTTGTTTCTTTGATTGCAAATCGATATTTAACTGAACAAAGGCCATTCAAAGCTTGAACATTTCAAATTCAAAACCAGGACTCTTTTCCTTCTCATAATCCAAGACCATTAGCCAAAAGCAAACAAAAGCAATATAACGTTTTTCATTTCTTTGACTATAATTGAGCATATTAGTCTGTGTTTACTAATACTTCACGAATGTATAGTTTACACATTTTTACATGCTTAAAAAAGTTAGCATGCAACACAATTTACAACATTTTGGAGTCATACTTCTTACCAGTAAATAATAAAAATTCATTAAATGATAATTTCTAGGTGACGGTCAAAATAATCTTATATACTGTTATATCGACAAAAACATAATCACGAAAGACGATAAAAAATAAATATAGATGTTAAAAAAATAATTATGGTTGATGATAAAAAAAAAAAACATCTTCTGAATATAAAAAGAAATCATTACAAATAATGATAAAAAAAAATAATCACAATAAAGGGTTAATGGAAAGATCTAATTTATATATGTAAAAAAAATAAACATTTCAACATTGACTAAAAAATAATAATGGTCAATAATAATTCCAATGACAAAATAATTCCCATTAGTATATTATATTAGTATATGATAAAAGAATTTCAAATTTCTACTTTTTAATGAAATTTTCTAAATTTAAACAATTAAATTACTCTAATAAAAAAAAATTCTAAAATTTTAATTTCTTGTAAAATCGTTTACTCAAACAACGTATTTTATCTTAAAACATTTGAAATTCTGGAAAGAAAAGGTCAATTAGTCTCCCAAAATTTCTAATCCAGCCAAAAGCTCAACCGGCAAAGCAAAACGAAGCTCAACCTCATCCTTCACGAAACCAAACCAAACATGACGTAAAGCAGTAAAAGGTTTAAGGAGTGTTTTTCCTTGAACTTGCTAGGGTTCATTCCTCGAAACACCCAACTCTTTTTTCTGAAATACAGAAGCCATTATATACAGGCTAATACCTAATTCTTTTCCACCATGTTCATTCTCTACTTCTCAGATTAAAAACCCAGCAATGATTTATTGTAGACTTTGAGTTTAAACCTAACTAAAACTCAGTGAGATGTGCAACAATTTCCACTGAGAGATATGCTCAGAGTTCAGTAAATAAAACCCTCCAAATTTCCTCTAAAATCTCTCTTCTTCTTCTTCTCTTATAGCCCTCAGATATCTAGGAAATTATGAACCGGGACAAAAGTATAGACAAGCCAATGAAACCACGAAGGCGTGATCCTCAAAGATCAAGACGCAGTGGCGGTGGTTGCAGCACTGCCGGCCACCACAATCCGGTGCTGGGCCTATGCCGCTTTCTTCTTGGGGTTATCATTTTGTCTTTGGTTTTGTTTGTTTTCTTTTATTTCATTTTAGGTGTATGAAAAATAAGAAGTAGGTTCGAAAAACGTGGGGCACATAGGAATAAAAAATCTCTATCTAGTCAAGTCAGAGGACTCGGTGGATCAAGTTCCATACACTTTCAAATTTCAGAAGAAAAAAGAAGGGCTCAATTAGGGTAGAGTGATACCAATGGTGGTGTAAGGACCTTGATCCACTGTAACTATTACAAGTAGTAGTTTGTATTTTCTTTACTTATGTGAGGTCAAGTAATTCAATTAAGTATAGCATTTTGTCTTGTTAATGAGTTTTACCAAAACTAATTCTTATTATAGCATTGTTATGCACTAATTAATAGTCTGAATTAACGTCTTTCTTCTCAGCAATTAATATATCATATCATATTAAATACTTTATGAAGCAAATTGTAATAGATTCAACCCAATCTGGCACTGCTTGAACCTCTTAAGTTTGATAAATCAATACGTGTCTTGATTTCCTATGGTGTGTGGGTTCTATCTTGGTTTTTCTAATTCTGTCCTTTTACATGAGTCCCTATCAAATGATGGGACTAAATACAATTGATTTCTAAATACATATATTTCACTACTTAATTTTTTGATATTTTATAAATTTTACTGTTTTATCTTTTCATATTTTATCATCAATTTTTCGATTCTTTTTTTATATTTTAGTATTCTAGTTTTTGACTATATGTTTTATCTTCATATTCTTTAATCTCAAATATACTATCTCATTATATAAAATGTTCATAATTCCGTAGTCTGTTAATTTTTTTATATTTTCTTGATTTAAACCTTTCATTAAGAATTAAAAAAACTGAATTTAACAGTGAAAATCATAAAAAAACTATCTTAATTAAGTAGGGTCCTAGGTATGGAGTATTGAATTTGTTTGATTTTGAAATAGCAAGATGGTATTTTGAGAAGAAATAAAATGTATACCAAATAAAAAAAAATTGTTTGTTTTCGTGCTGTGGAATAATATTAATAGAAGAGTGTTAAGTATGTTTTACTAATAAAAAGAAGTCACAAATTAAACAAAAGATAAACGTCGCCTGAGAGATTCGAACTCTGCGGGGAAACCCCATGTACTTAGCAGGCACACGCCTTAACCACTCGGCCAAAGTGACTTATTGTTAGGTAAGAACTGTAGTTAATTGATATTTAATTTTATTAATGATGGGCCTGTCTTAGACAAACAAGAAAGCCTTTATATTTGCACTCCCTCATTGCTATTCAAGCACCCAATTATTATTTTTTTTATATCTATAGTAAGGTAAATTAATATCACATTTTAACAAGTTAATTACATATTTGTATTTAGCTAGTAAATTATAAATATTTAAGTGTAATTAAATTTTATAATCATGAATTAGTTTTGTCAACTATTATAAGTTTAAGAACTATCTATCATAATTTTAACAATCAATTTAGTTATTTTAGAAATCTAGTTGACTATCCGTTACAATTTTACGGACACAAATAATTGATGATGTGTAATTTTAGAATATTTTTCTTTTTTCAATGACTAATTTAATAAAACTATTACCAAAATTAATATTAAATTAAACGATTTACTCTTAGATAAAACTGTTATAATTACGTGTTAAATTTATAATGAAGACTGTAAATTGTAATATAGTATTTTTTTTCTAAAGATTGATTATTTAAAACTTTGAAATTTAATTTAAAGATAAAAATAAATATTTTGAATTAGTTTATATAAATATTGTACAGAATTACATAGATCTGTCTTAAATATTCATAATGAATCATATCTTTTATCTATCTTAAATATCTTTTGAAATATTTTAGCTTTGGTTAATAGTATATAAATATCAATCACATAAAAAAGTACTTACTCAATTATTTTATTTATATTTATATTGGTATATTTTATACTTTTACTAGTTTTTGTTTGTAAATATCAAAAAAATCTTTTATAAGTGAATGTCTCTTTATACTTCGTAAATAAACTAATTCTTAAAAGTATAAACTCGACTTTCTAGAAATACTATTTTTTTCACCTTAACATACCTCTAACGACAATAACATAAATTAATTTTATATAAACTAATATTATTTTATATAACTTTTTTATTATTTTCTCTTAAAATATTTTGAGATATATTTATCTCAACGTATCAATGATACAGGGAATGGTATGAAGCATAACATTTAGGTATATGAATTAATGTTTGCTTTGAGAATGACTAAACACGATAAAGTGAATACACCTTATCAAAGGGTAGAATGTTTCTCAAACAAATATTATTAAATGATAGAAACTTTTCCTTTAAATAGTTGTAATATATTCACTACACAAGTATGATATATCGTTTTCGCTCATGGTAATGATATTTGAGAATAATCATACGAACTTTATTTTTCAGATTTTGAATCGATGGATCAAATCTAGAATAGGATTATTTATTTATGAATGGAAGGGTTTGTAAACTGATAAAATTTAGTTCAAAACATATTAGTACATGTATCGTAAAAATTTAAATTAAGTCAAATAGTCTTATTGAGAAACAGTGAATAATGTAAAGAAGTAGGAGGTAAGATTGACAATGTCTTGGCATAATTATACACAATATTTACATAATTAATCAAATAATAACAAATATTTAAAATTTAATTATTTATTTAAATAACGATTAAATTAAAATTAAAAATGATATGAATTCATTATTAAAAATCCACACAAAAGGTTTTTTAGAAATAATATAAAATTACACAATTTTCTCAATATATATATATTTATTTATTATTGATACTATTACTAATTTATTATTGCATTAGTTGTGATACATGAAAACTGACTTCGGTCTCAAAAAATACCTAATATTATTAACGTCATAGTAAAGTATTTATAATTTTGTAATAATTAAAAAGGTAAAAATTATTGTCGAATCATAATATGATAAAATTAATAATCTAACTATTATAACTCGTAACTTGTTTATTTTTTATTCATTACTACCATTTATATTATTTTAATATAGTTTTTATTACAATCTTGTAGAAATAATTAATTATTGTATGATTTTTAATATTTATCGAATTATTTTTTAAGTTTTTATATAATGCTATATCAAAATTACACATAGTAAAAGCAGTAAAAAAACCAAACTCAATGTAAGAGAAATTTAAATAAAAATAAAATAATTAAATTTATGAAAATAAATAAAAATTAAATTTGATCAATACTTATTAAATTAACTCGTTTAAATAAAATTATTGATCTAAGTTAAAAAATTTATGCAACTTTTAAAAAATAAACTGACAATAAAGAAAACCCAGCAAAGAAAAGAAACTGTATGGTAATTGTATTGGAGTACTGAATCAACTCACCTCTCAAAAATAGAGAGGCTGTGTTATTATATACACTGAGTAAAAATAAAGAAGAAAGAGAGTATAACCATAAGCTGTTACAATATTCTAACAGATTCAGAAGAGAGAGAATGACAGCTGTAACGATGCCTAAAAACAGAA
>Ga0099825_1002729_pt1 | contig 23556 bp, 21 predicted proteins | sample SiratroredBW_FD_76838 | JGI IMG/M metagenome (GOLD analysis project Ga0099825, IMG submission 76838) | Root nodule microbial communities of legume samples collected from California, USA - Siratro red BW | ecosystem: Host-associated > Plants > Roots > Nodule | place: USA: California | collected... | reverse complement strand
TAGGTAGCTTGCAAGGCAAGCTAGGGTTTCTAACCCTAGCTTCTCCTACACACTACCTTAGCTTGCTAGAGAAGCTACTAGCTTTTTCTTCTTCTATAAATAAGAGGTTTAGGAACCTCCATTATAGACTTGATTGAGAGTAATGATATGCTGTCCAAATTTCAGCACATTGCCCAAGTTTCTCTTTGAGTTTCTTCTCCTAGAAGCTAGGAACTCTCTCTCGTGAAGGTTGGCCCAACCTCCTTCAAGCTTTCACCACCTACTTCACCATAACCACCACACTTCCTCCATACGTTTGCTTCCTCCACGGTTCTTCTTCCATAACACTTTGCTTCCGCATCACAAGAAGCTCCTTCATGCCATTTATACGGTGTAACAAAGCTTCTACAAGCATTACCTCCATTGGAGCTTACGCAAGAAGCTAGAGCACCTAGGAGCTTCTCCATCAATGAGTATCTCCTAATTATCATCACTTTTAGTTTTACTTTTTGAATTTGAGTTGCAAAGTAAAAACTGAAGGATTTTTTGCCTTTGTGCGCTTTTGCTTATCATTTTTGAGCTCTTATTTGCTATTAGATCATTAGCAAGCTCTTTAAATTTAGATTTCCATTGTATTTTTGTTTCAAGTTCATATATCACTTTTATTCTCTTAGGTATTGATTTACCTATTCGTACTTGTTTCTATTTAAAGTTTCATTTCAAATGAATACATGAGTTAGTAATTGTGATATATGAACCTTCACACTTATATAACCATCCATGGTTAAATTAATGTCCAGTAGGAATCTTGCTTTAAGTTCTTTGTTTCTTCACTTAGTATTTCCTTAGTTAATTTCCAACAACTCTTTGAGTTTATCTCTTCTCAAATCTCTTTTGAGTTTTACCTTTTCAAATTTGAGCATTTCTTGCTTTAGTTCTATGGCTTCTTGAAGTACATTGTATTTCTGGATTGTTGCTTTTGTGAAAGTTGTACAAACCTTCTAAGTAGCACCTTAGTAAGAAGGTAATGCCAATTCAATGAGCATTCACCTTTAAAGGACCAACAAGTGGTATAGCCAAACACCTTTGGAGAGGCTTTTGGTTTTATCGTTGTTTTTCATTAAATTGTAATTTACAGTTATTTACATTAGTTGCCTTGGAAGATCTTTTTGTGTTCCTCAATCTCTGAATAGTTTTCTTTAGTTGTAATAGTTAAACGCCTTTAGATAATGTGTGTATTGAAGGTCCACAAGTGCCAACAAGCCTCACTAGTAGGATTCGTCTAATTGAATTTCTTGCAAATTTTAATTTTAAATTTGCTTTTAAGCTTTATTTTCATTTTAGTAATTTCTTCAATTGTCTGAGAGAATTTTTCATTTGAAGAAAGTTGGGCAAGTGAATGTCTAAGAAAAGTTCTGGCTATGAAAGATTTGGTACTTAAGCATGCTCATTATGACTCACCTCTCTTTCTTGGGAACTTGCCTGGTATATTGAACAATATCTTTCTCTTGTGAAAAATCTTTTAAGACAATTTAAGGTGTCTAAGGAAACTTCTCACCATAGTGGAAGTGACTCAAGTTCTTCACCAAAGAATCTTACACACCTAGCTTAAGAACTCAAGTCACATAAAATTTGGAGAAAGCAAGAGACATTTTTTAAAGAAAAAGATAAAATTGAAAGATAAGCCCAATTTTCTATTCTTAAAGAGGATCTTAGGATCTTAAGACAAAAGAAGAAAAAAATACAAGAAAAAATAAAATTAGAAGTCACTAAAGTAGGAGTTCTAGGTCAAGGGATACCCAATCTAAAGAAGGTAGTCTGAAGATAAATGAGTATTATCAACCTTCTTCCTCGAGAAGGCACAAAAAGAAGTCTCAAACTAGAGAAGTTATGACCTGTCTCACTTTAATACGAAGGATGATGTTGAAGTATACCTTGATTGGGAGATGAAGATAGAACAATTATTCTCCTATCACCAAATTAGTGGGGAAAGGAAAGTACCTCTGGCCACTTTAAGTTTTTAGGAGTATATCATGTACTAGTGGACTTCCCTAGAGAGAGAGAGGTCAGGACAATGACCCTTTTATCTAATATTGGAATGATTTGAGTAGTGTAATGAGTAGTCACCATGCCCCTTCTATTATAATAAAGAGCTTATGGATATGATCTAACGACTTCATTAGAAAAAGAGAAATGTAGAGGAACACAAACAAAAAGTGGAGTTGTACATAACGAGGGTTAAGATCAACGAAGAAGAGAATAACACCATTTTTAGGTTTATGAGTGGACTCAGTCTTGAGATCATAGATAAAGTTAATTATTTTCCCTATAGAGATTTGAATCACTTGGGCTAATTGTGTATTCAAGTCGGACATCAAATTTTGAGAAAGGGACCAAGTAGAAAAGAAAGGGACCAATTAGAAAAGAAAGTTCACATTCTATTAAATATTTGCTTTGCATTAGGGTTAGATATCTTCAGTCGTCACGGACCAAAGGTTGCATTTGGTGGCAGTTTAGGGTTTTCTATCATCTTCTTCCATTATTCATTTGCTATGTTTAGTTTTCTCATGACTATGAGGAGCTAAATGTATTGTTCTTAATAAATATATCCACAGATGCTTTTCTTTCAATATACAAGTATTTTAATTATTTGCTTACTATCTATTATGTTGATTCATGGCTTGATAATTGATTTTTGGAATATTGGAAAATATCACATGTAATATGGATCTGAATTAAAATACCTAACGAAAGCTCACATCTAGAAATAGAACGTGATTTCTTGGTTGTCTTAAGACTCTTGTGGCGCTTGAAAGTCTTGTTTATTTAATCGATCAAAGAATTGACAGTTAATAGATAAGCTTAAGCTCATTCACCTAGGAATTAGGGTTTAGGTGTTTTGTGGGCTGACATTGATATTTGTTTGAAAAGAATATAATTGTTTTTATACCTAAGAGTGAGGATTGGTGAAATCTAACCCAAGCAATTTCATATGATTCATCTTTAATCCTTTTTCTACATTCCAATTGTTGCAAAGATACTAAAAAATATTTTCTTTTATCTAATTTTTTGCATAATAATCTAAATTATGGATTCGTTCTTAAGTCTAACTTTGTTATAATTGTAATTATTATCTTGTATTGTACAAATTCTTTGGGAGAGAACAATATATTTATTATTTGCTACATTTACAATTGGTGCATTTATCATCATTTGCATAGTAAGCTAACAATAATATGTTAGCCTTTAGTAGGACATACTTAATACAAGTCTTCTGAATGACATGAGTTGATATTTCATTTGTTGAATATCCTGTTGTCTATGAATTCATTTAGAGTGTATATAATTTTTGTATGTTGTGTTTAATAGAATTTAATTGTTTTGGACTCATAATCATATATATATATACATTATTTTTATCATGTTAAAAATTTATTTTAATAACTTATCCTTATATGTTTTGTTTGTGTGGTGATCTGATGTACAGGTGCACGAACTTCATCTAAAATAGATTAAAGATTTATTTTAAACTCTCTTTATATATATATATATATATATATATATATATTATATTTAAGTTATATTTTAAAATGCTAATGTTTTATACATTATTTAATTGAGTTTGTAATAAAGTAGGTAGTTTTGTAAGTGTACTGTAAGTTGAGAACAATTCTGCTATTGGAAGTCAGAGTCGAATTTAGACTAACTGAGTAGATTATATAGGCCGTGGAAGGGGTTCATTAAACTTGTTAATCAAATGCTAATAAAAATAATTAGTAGAAATTCACATTACTAATAAGGTTATTAACTCTGGGTCTGATGAACAGTAAGTCAGCTCACTACCATTCCTACAAATATGGGGTGTCCCTCATAGGTAAAACTATTGTCCCTTTATCATTTGCTTATACCTTTACTAACTTGATCATCGGAGCACCTTTGCAGGTCCCCCCAACTGAGTTGAAGGAGATGTTTGACTTAGAAGCTTGATCTCAAACTTGATATGAGAAGACAACCTGAGTACTTTAGGTTTGTCCCATAATATCTCAATCTTGTATCAAGAACAATTCAGCACCCATCGCGGGGTTCAACTTAAACAATGGTAACTACACACAAAGCAACTAGCAACGAACAAACATCACACACCATGCCAGAGAACCATATTGATACCACAACCATGTTGATGGAGATGACATGCTACTTAGAGGATTTAAAAATGAAGAATGCTAAAGAAGTTGAAAAATTAAGACAAGAAAATTCAAAAACTGAAAAGGAAGTTAGATGAAACAAAACTCAATAATACTTCACTCGAGATGGAAGACACAAAACTCTCAATAAGACCCGCTCCCTCTAAACATACTATGGGAAGGCAAAGCTTAACCCTTAGTCAACATGTTGTTGTTATTCCTTCTTCCTCTTTTGTGAGAAGACATCCTTTTACTGATGAAATAATGGAGGTCTTGCTCCTACCAAATTGGAGAAATCCAATATTTGAGATGTTTGATGGAACCATAAACCTAGACAAACATCTGGACGTGTATACAATGCAACTTGGTCTATTCACCCTGGAAGATGCTATTTTATGTCAAGTATTTCAAACATCTTTAAAAAGAACAACATTGAGTTGGTTTACTCGGTTACCTCCCTTCTTTGTTGACAACTTCCAAACCCTGACTTCAGTGTTTGGAGCACAATTTACCACGTTTTGACCTTATCAGGTAACCTCTCTCGCCTTGTTCAATGTTGGGCAGGAGAAGAACAAATCACTCTAAGCTTTCATGAAGAGAGTTGGGAAGATGAACATGAAGAGATTTGGGAAGATGACCGTGAAGATCAAAAGCCTGAGCCCTGAATTCTCCTTGCACCACTTGGTGACAGCCCTGAAGTCGGACCCGTTCTCAAATAGTTTGTGCAAAAAACCTATAAGTAGCCTTGATGAGTTGAGAAGAAGAGTGGCCAAGTTTATGGAACTGGAAGAATTGAAGGAAGTTTAGAAAAAAAACTTAGAGAACAAACTTCACAGAAGAAGCCGAACCCATAGAACCCTAGTGACCATAGCCGGCTCCCAAGGACAAATCAAAATATGAATGACCTAGTTCGTAAACCCCGATATGAGCATTATACTCCACTGAATGCAGAACGATCCCTAATTCTTGAGGAGTTTCTGAGTTATAATTTATTGTCACAAACAAAGAAATCCTCTACTCCCCCAAATGTTGATCCAAACAAGTATTGCATGTTTCATTACAATTACAGGTACACCGTTGAAGAATGTATGATCCAAGCTGGACATTTATGTTGATATGTGCAGAAAGCCATGATGAGTACAATAAAAGAGACCCAGCTCTAAGAAGAGACCAAGATATCAAACAAAATTGAGATGACCAAAGAGATCGAGAAAAAGAAGGAAGACAAGATACAGACAAGAATACGGGTCGTAATCCTCCACTATGAGGGGTCATAAACACTATATCAAGAAGATTTTCTAGCAGAGGAAGCTCTATGTTAGGGAGGAAGAAGAATCTTTGATCTGTAAATGTTGTCTTAAACCAGAACTATCAGAGCATGCCAAACATAATCTTCACCAATGAATATTTCCATGCAATCGATCTTGAATAAGATGATCTTATGGTGATTACAATTGAGATAATTGACTTTGTAGTTATGAAAACGTTGATTGATCAAGGTAATTCAATCGATATACTCTATTGGAGAACATTTCAGTGCCTAGGTTTCTCAAAAGATATTCTCAAACGTAAAACTACCAATAGAGAACGAGTTTATGTAAGGGGATATGTTGACTTGAAAACTCGTTTTGTCGGAAGAACCAATAGTAAAACAACCAAAAGTCATGATCTAGTGGTTGATGTCAATATTTCATATAATGTCCTACTCGAAAGACCCTCACTGAATGCACTTGGTGCCATTATGTCGACTCCACACTTAGCAATGAAATTTCTATCAGAAGATGGTGACATGATCATCGTTTATAGAGACTGAAAGACAGCTAGGGAATGCTATATGCCCAGCTTAAAGATGCAGTCTAAGCGGGTACTTTGAAGAAATTAGAATGACAAGATGGTGGCAATGACTGACCTTGATCCCGGTTACATGATGGGGAATATTTAAAACCAAAGGAAGCAATCAAGTTGTGTCCAGTTGGAAATGAGGAGTAACTTGTGTAGATGGGAGAACAAATAGTAGGGTAGACAATAACAAGTTTATGGGTGTTCTGAAGGAAACCGAGATGTATTCGCTTGGACAATAACCGATATGCCTAAAATAGATCCTCGTCTAGCCTGTCATAAGTTATTCATCTATAAGTATGCTTGTCCAATTTCACAAAGGAAGACAAGATTGGGAGTAGATAAATTGCTAAAAGTCAAGTTCATCCAAGAAGTGCATTACACAACCTGGTTGGTCAATGTCGTCTTGTGAAGAATTCAAACGGGAAATGGAGAAGGTGTGCGGATTATACTAGGTTGAATAAAGCTTGTCCAATACATGCGTACCCACTTCCCAGTATTGACCAATTAGTTAATGGAGCTTTTGGTCATCATGTACTTAACCTTTTACATGCCTATTCAGGATACAATCAAATTCTAATGTATATGCCAGATAGTGAGAAAATTGCATTCATCACTGAGTTCGCCAATTATTGTTACAACATCATGCCTTTTGGCCTTAAGAATGTTAGTGCAACATATCGACGACTTATGAACAAAATTTTCCACGGCCAAATTAGTAGAAACATTGAATTTTATGTTGAAGACATAGTTTTCAAATCCAACAACATTGAGCAGCACATATCTGACTTGACCAAGATCTTTTTGTAGCTGAAAAGATACCAAATGTGTTTGAATCCAGAAAACTATGTTTTTGGTGTTGAAGATGGTAAATCGGGTTTTGTGCTAATAGCCAAAGGCATTGAAGCTAATCCTAATAAAATGCCAAGCCATTATAAATATGAGAAGTCTGAGTAAGGTAAGTGAGGTTCAACTACTGATGGGTAAGTTGACTTCTCTGTCCAGGTTTCCCCCCAAGTTGGCAAAAACAGTAAGGCCCATCATGAAACTTGCAAAGAATCTAAGGACTTTAAGTGGGATCACAAGTCCGAATATACTTTTACAAATTCGAAATTCCTTACAAGTCCGCCTATACTAAAAAACATAGTGCCAAACAAGAAATTACTCTTATACATCTTGGTGTCCGAAGACACTATTGGAGCAACCCTGGTTCAAGATGACGGTGATCAACAACCAGTTTACTTTGCGAGGAGAGTAATTCAGGGAGCAAAGTCCAGGTATCAATTGATAGAGAAGGTTGTATTTGCCTTAATTTATGTTGCAAGACGGTTGTAACCATATTTCAAAACCCACCAAGTAGTTGTGAAAATCGATTGTCCTATATTGAAAATACTCAAAAATCCCTAGTTGGTAGGAAGGATGATAGCTTGGTCCATTGAACTATCTGAGTTTGGTTTGCAATTCGAGCTGAGAGGGGCGATCAAATCCCAACTGTTAGCTGACTTTGCTGTAGAGTTACAAACTAACTCCAACATAGAATCTGAATGGGTGTAATATGTGGATGGATCTTCAAGTAAGGTGGGTAGTGGTGCTAGAATCTTTATGGAAGGGTCTAGAGATGTGAACATTAAACAATCCTTGATTCTCAAGTTCAAAACTTCTAACAACCAACCTTACCTTAGCTAAAGATGTTGGCGTGAAAAACCTCTCTTGTAAGGCAGATTCTCAACTAATGGTTAGACAACTGAATGGAGAATTTTAATTCAAAGAGCCACTTTTACGTAAGTACTATGACATGGCCAAAAAAATTTTGAAATGCTTTGATGAAATCAGTATTAAACACATCCCTCGAGAGTAGAATATTTGTACTGACACTCTGTCTAAGCTGACTAATGACAAGAGGCCCAACCATGACTCTGTAATTCGTTAAGTTTTACACCAACCTTGTATTGATGAAAAAACATGCTTAACAACTTCCATCTTGGACACTGATTAGATGCAGCCAATCAAGGAATACTTGACAGCTAAATCCAATTATCTTACTCGGTTTGATCGACATGTAGACAAGAGAGTTGCTCGTTTCCTCCTCATTGATCTTGACCTTTACAAAAGGGGGTACTCTTTTCCTCTGTTAAAATTCCTCTCTAAAGAACAAGCAGAGTATCTCATGAGAGAAATTCATCACGGAGTTTGTGGTTTACATTCAAGACATCACACCATGGCTTCCCGAGAGCCGATTATTATTAGCCAACCTAGAAGATAATGATTTTGTCAAACGATGTAAAATTTGTCAAGAGAATGGCCATCTCATTCATATTCCTGCTTCGGAGTTGAGAATTGTAATCTCACCCTGGCCATTCGCTTTGTTGGGTATGGATATTGTAGGCCCTTTCCCGCCAACCTCAAGGAAAAGGAGATTTCTTGTGGTTGACATTGATTACTTCACCAAGTGGATCGAGGTTGAACTGCTTACTAAGATCACATCTCAACAAGCTAGAAAACTTGTTTGAAAATTCATATGTAGATTTGGATTGCCATATGTCTTAGTAGTTAACCACAAGAGACCATTTACTGACAGAAAGCTAAAGCAGTTTTATGATAACTTGGGTATAAAGCACTTAACCAGTTCTGTAAAGCACCCTCAAACGAATGGTCAAGCAGAAGTAACTAATAAGGTGATTATAAATGAGTTGAAGAAAAGAGTTGGCAAAGTGAGATAAGGATGGACTAAAGAACTACTAGAAATATTGTGGCCTTACAAATGCACACCCTAATCCACCAGTAGGGAATCACCCTATAATCTCACATATGGCATTGATGTCATGTTACTTGTGGAAGTTGGTGAACCTACTTTTCAAAGACAAATGGAGAACCTTGACATTAATAGTTCAAATCTCATTGCCAACCTTGATCTCTTAGAAGAATTGCAAGACAAAGCTCATATATAAGAGGAGGCGTGTAAGGAACGAGTAGCTAGAGGATATAATACTCCTATAAGCCCAAGATCATTTCGTGAAGGAGATCTCGTTTGGCAAATGACTGGTGAAGCCAAGAAAAACCCTTATGGGGCAAGCTACCACCAAAGTGGGAAGGCTCTTTCAGAATAAAAGAAAATTTGGGCAATGTGTGACATCCCAAATTAATTAATGGAGTGAAACAAAGAATTTTATTTGCTAAACTGATAATTGTTATATACTTAGCTTAGGATATAGTAGACGACAAAGAAATGTATAATATCTTTAAGTGACCAATGGAGAAAACGTTCAACAATTAAGACATGAAATTTTTATTTGGTATTTTACATATATACATATAATTTTATTTTAAATTTTATTTTTAAGGTAATAAATATAAATTATATATAAATAATAAATTCTGAGCACCTTGTATATGATATTATATATATACATATATATGTAATAAATTTCCAGAGGCCGGGTGCCGAGAGGCCAAGTTCCCAGAGGCAAAAAGTCGAGTATCTATAGGCTAAGAGTACAAGATGGCAGATGGTTGAGTTGCCAATTTATACTACATACCATCAAATAATAATATCACATTTTCAAATTTCATAATATGACATTTTACATTCTAAGAGTGGTTTCGGAAAGCTTAAGATTGGGTTTAACAACAAGTGTACACTATAGATTTAAAATTTATATACATTTGTTTAAATTGTTTGCATAAGAATATGATCGAGGAATGTCTATCACTATAATGATTTCAATGAGGATTAGAGATGTAAACAATAATATTAGTTCATTTATGCTTTCCAAAATAAAACATAAATTTACATTACATCAAGTCAAATTTTTACAATATGTTTTTATTACATTAATATATAAATGTGTTAAACTATACATAATTCCTATGTAATTATACACTAAAGTACACATATTTTACATGACTATTTCACATATATTCTAACTATTATACAAAATTCTTCCTAATATGAATTATACATTTTGCTTCTTTAACATTATTTTACATTACATTGTTGGTGGGAACAAATTGATCAGGGGATTATCGTATGTAGTTGGTGACAAGAAGAATGTTACAACTACGGGTCCGTCCAACACCAATGTCCTGAGTTTGGGCAAAGGTCAAGGTGGACTGTGCAACTCCTCTAAAAGATACAAAATTCTCAACCGCATTAGTGCTCCAACCATTACCTGAGAATAGGCCAAGATATCAGAAGTAAAGGAATTGGAAAAATTAGGAGCATCCATCTATCTTTGATCTAAAATTTGGTTTGATTCATATTCAACAAACAAGAGAAAAGAATGGAAAAGTGAGACATAAGTTCTGAAATTAAATTCAAACATAAAAAAATTATAAATAAATTTTTCAGATTTAAAAAAGATTTGGATAAAACACTGTAGTGACTAGTTAGGATAAATGAGTATCTCCACATTCACTCCAACTATTCATGATGATTATATCTTGATAAACATCCACTCATTTAAATCCCCAAGGATTAAACCTTCATTTAACAAGTTCTCCAAATCACTATGTACATAATGATCATGAGACATATAAAATAAAAATTAATACAATAAAATTGGTGTAATAAAGATAGGGAATATAGTGAAACCAATACAACATAATTTTTGAAAAGTAAAACAATGAATTTGTAGTGAACTCTGTACAGTAAGCCAGTAAAAAATTTAGTGAAATAAAGGTACTCCAACAAAGATTAAAGGATGTAAGGTTAGGGAGACCTCCATGGAAAAGAGAATTAAAAATCAATTAAATATTATGTCTCCTTTCCTTTACCTTCAAGAGTTGTAAAAACCGCATGGGACTCTTCTTACTTTCTCACTATTTTTCTTTGTTCATAATTGTGACCCAAGATCACCTATTTATAGGGTATGTTGTAATCATTTCTATGGTTCCATTTCAATCGTCGATTTGTAATTTAGTAAGATTCTAATGGTGAAGGTGGTAATGGTAAAGTAAAAATAAATTGACCTGACATGGATGATGAGAAACGACTCAAGTTTATCTAACCTTATATGAGCATTAAATGTGAGTAGATATCTAATCTTTATTATTATTATTGTTGTTGTTGTTGATGATGATGATGATGATGTTGTTGTTGTTATTGTTATTATTATTATTATTTTATGATTACGCCTTTGATTTGACTTGAATTTATTAAAATACATTACAGTAACATAAAAACTAGCTTACAACTGGTTCGTATGGGTAAATATCTTACGTATTCATATTCTACTGCTTGGATCAGAATGATGTAACATTAAAAGAATTGGTCTTCAAAATCCGACCTCATAAATCATTTCCAAAAATCAAACCAAACATCCAAAACCAAATGGCTAATGTCATCCCCGAAATCTGAATCGACTTCCTACAATCCGAACCGGACACCCAAACCAAATTGTCAATGTTATCTCCCAAAATTTGAACCAACTTCCTAAAATCTGAACCGAAAACCCAGAACCGAATTAATAAGATCATCTCCCAAAATTTGAACCGACTTCCTAAAATTTGAACTGAACACCCAAAATTGAATTGCCAATGTTATCTCCCAAAATCTAAACTGACTTCCTAAAATCCAAATCGAACATCCAAAACCGAATTGCTAAGATCATCTCCCAAAATCTAAACCGACTTCCCAAAATTCAAACCGAGCTCCCAAAACCGAATTCATTATTTATTATTATTATTATTATTATTGTTATTATTATATATAATTTGTTTTAAAATAAAAATTACAACAGAAATAATAATATATTATATTCATGTTTACATAGTGTTACATAACGGGGCGTATCATTTAGAATGGTTGAAAGGGGAAGCTAACCTGAGAACTTGGAATTCAATGCATTTGACATTATATTATAGTTAAATGTTCATTTTCATTTGAACTTCATATTATTCTTCGTCGAGAACTTACTTTATACCTAGCACAAGACCTCACTCAAAGATGAGTTCATTTACATGAATCCTTACTGAGTACAAAACCATGTCAATGGTGAGTTTATTTGCATTAACCCATACCAAGTGCATAACCTCGGTCAAGGGCAAGTTCATTTGCATGAAACCCTACCAGATGGGTGACCTCGGTCAAGGATGCGTTCATTTACATGAACCCCTACCATGTATCCTATACCTTGGTCAAAGTGTGAATTTATCTACATGAACTCGAACACCTACCGAATACAAGACCTTAGACAAGGGTATCAAAAACTCTCTACCTTGGGCAAAGGTTAGTTCATTTACATTAACCCTCACCAAGAACTTGGTTTAGAACAAGTTCATTCACATACTCTTACTAACAATTAATTTAAATTTATTTGTGTTAACTTAGCCAAATACAATAATTTGGTAAAAAAACATTGTAAACCTCTACAAACTACTCAATTTGATGGAGGTTCATGCGTATAAGCCTTTGTCAAGATCGCGAATGATTGTTGTTATCCTACTTTCACTAGTAAAACCATCTTCACCTTATCAAATTAAGGGTTAAGGGAACTTATTGGAAGAAAATTTCATAAGAAATATCATGAAGCATCAAAATAGGTCTCAAACCAAATAACAATATGAAGCTAACGTCAAAGTGATTTCATGTATTCATGTCAAAGTATGTTTCCTCCGTAAACGATAACCCAAATGCAACTACTCAACTACTTTGACTTGCTCGTCGAGCTGAGAAGGGCCTGTAGCAGAAGGGTCATCTTAAGGAATAGCAGTTGAAGGCTCTTCGTCTGGAATGTCATCAACCCACATGAGTTCACCTTTGTAGAAGTATTTGTTAACATCAAACTTGCCCCTGTTAGTTGGTATCTTATAAAAGTGGGCTACTTGATTGATCTGAAAAGAATTATATGCCAAGTTCAAGAGGGTAGTGAATTGAATGTTCAAAAATTTTTGCAAGCTTTGGAAAGAATTAATAAGAATAATGAAATTTCTTTATTAAAACAATCAATGACGTGAATTTTGAATTCCCACCACAGTAATAATTAAGTGAAATGCGAAAACAATCAATTAACCACGCATGCAGATAGAGTAATACGTAAAAAATACGCGCATACAAGATAGGGAAAGAGACAGCAAGAACACCAATATTGATACTGGTTCACTCTTTTTCAAGAGCTACATCTAATCTCTTTGCTTGCAAGCAAAGAAATTCACTAAAGAACACACAGTTCAATAAAGAACAATGCAATACACTTGCTCCCTACAAGAACCCATTGCACCCTGCAATAAAAACACCTTTGAACCCTACAAAGATAACAAAATCAGTGCAGAACCCTACTACACCACTACAAACGTAAATCCTATACAATTTGTAGTCTACTCAATCACAAATACAAGAGAAAATATAAAACTGAAATCAATACTACAAAACACAGTTGAATCACAGAGAAACAGTGTAGTGAAACTTATCTCTGATGAACCGAAACCAGAGAAGCACAATATTCGCCAAAGGAGAGCTTCAAGAACAACTATCTTGATTAATCTTGATTTGCAAAACTTGGTTAAACGAAGGCTCATTGATTGACAAACATTTTCACACGTAAAAGCTCTCTCAGAAAAAATGTAATATCAATGTGTAATCATTAATTTTTTTCTTAAAGTCGTGTGACACTATTTTATAAGCAAAACAATTGTAAAACAGAATAAACTAACTCAATTCAATCGATTTTAAAACCGCAATAAATCGATTGATTTTTCACAAATCAAATTTTTTACCAAGTTAATTTTTGAAAAACTTAAGTATATAACTATGTAAAAGAAATTTTCGAAAAAGAATCTTGTTAAAAATAAAATTTTGTAGTTTTGAAGCTCGTCACAGTGGTTAATATAATGCATGCTCATGGTTAAGAGAACAAACCCACATAAAACGCCTCAGGCCCAATGAGAGAACGCCATGTCAGCAAAGTCGCTTCTCTACATGGCCGTATCTGAAAGTCGTATCTGTGAGTGACTGCTTCTTCATTACCGCATGACCAGAGGTCATATCTTTGAGTGGCCGCATTTGGATGACCACATGACTAAGCACTGTATTTGTGAGTAGCCGTATCATTGTGACCGTGTCTAAGTATGGTCGTGTCTACATGTGCCACATCGTCGTATAGCCGTTTTGATCTATGCCAGAAAGCCGAGACGTATAGTCGCATCTAATGCATCTTTGAAGATCGACACCTTATCACTAAGACTACATGGCCGCGTTGACTGCTCAGGCCGTATTGACCTCTCTGGCCACATTGGTCACGTGGACCACTTAGTCTGCATTGGATGCATGAGTCATATTGGATTGCAAGGTCGTATCTAATACATGAATTGTATTGGATGAGTAAGTTGTATATGTATGTATGTGCTGCATTGGATACAAGAGCCGCATCTGTGTGGCTTGCATTATTGAGAGTCGAAACCATATGTCCAGTAACTTTGAATTTCGCATCCTTATCACTTGCGTAATCGAGAGCGGAAAATGTATCCTCTCAAACTCTGAATGTCGCATCTGTACTGCTTTAAACTCGGAGAGTCGTATCCATGTATTCGAAAACTCAGAAACTCTTAGTAAAAAATAACTTCAACTATACTCCATTTGCAATCTAAGTTTTCTTCATCAAATCAATAACCTTCTCGGTTTTGTAAAGGCTTTATCAAAGCATATCAACTCGATCTAGTGAAAGCTTCATCAAATCACAACCTTCTCAGTCCAATGAAGGCTCCAATAACCTTCTCGGTCCAGTTAAGGCACCAATATACTTGGTCCAATGTTAGCTTCACCAAATCACAACCTTCTCAGTTTAGTTGGCTTCATCAAATCACATGGTAGCAACGGTGCTAACATGATCACTTTCTGAAAATTGAGTATATGTCGCTCCAAGATATATCTCTTAAGATGCTTCAATTCTTTCTTGGAGTCCTTTACCTCTTTTCTCGAGCCCTCATTCCGTAGTTGTTCAGCAGTATGAGAGGTCGTCATGTAAACGATATTTGACTTCAAGAGCTCGGTAAGCTTAGCATTTTGAGTTTGCTTCACTACATCACATCGAGAATGAATGTTTTTTCTTATAGCCAAGTAACAACAAGAATGGTGCGCCCGACGAACTCTACCATGGCATCCACTAACTCCTATGGGGAGGAATTGCGAAACACGGCCTTCTTAGCATTGTTGATATAGAAGTCGATTTTCTTTGACACCTTAATCTCAGTGCCAAGAAGTCCATCTACAATAGGGACCGAGGGTTCACCCCTACTCGACAACTTCTTTTGGTGACTTAGATAGCGACTTGGAATGGGAATGTCGCCAAGAACTTTTCTTCTTCTTCTTACCCTTTCTATCAGCCTCGAAAGGACAAATAGTTGTAATAGTTGATCCAATGTTAGTCTAGGTTGAGCAGCGCTCACCGCCACCAAAGTTGTACTCAGTGTAGTAGTTTTTGGCATTTCAACTTGAGTCTCCTCGTCGAAGTCCAAGTTACTTTGTCTCAACCGCTTGAAAAAAAAAATCCCTTGCTAGGTAGATAAGACCATTATCTCTGCAATAAGAAACGAAACTTAGCAAAGTTAAAAATCCTTATTCGCAATCAAAATGCAACTAAACCTTACCATCAAACTCGTCTTGAGGACGAGAGAACACATATACACTGAGGAGTTTTTGGGTCGGTAACTTCTTCGGAAACCCCTCTAAAATCGGGATAGTCGTTATTTTTTCAACCAACATCATCCATTTCAGCCAAGAATTTATTTTTACAGGACTATTGGTCCAATAAAAGGGAAACTTAGGTTTCAACAATATAAAAATACTTCTTATCCCCCTCCTTTATCCCAACTGCAAAAACTAATATTTTGAAATGCTTGTAAGAGGTCGTGTATGGGGCTAAGAAACATAATTTTGGTTGACTGACTAGCAATAACCAAGTCACCTTATTCACAAGTCGAATACATTAAAAATACAGAAAAGTTTGAGGACCGGCAATCAAGTTGAGCATTTTGCATACCAACCGAAATGCTTGTAACACCTTCCAATTATTAGGTTGGGCGCAACATTGAACATTTGGAGGACCTTCATTGTCATCTCGTCAAGAGGAAACTTGACATGAGAATCAATGAATAAACAAGTTTAAAAATAGAAAAACTCTTCCTCTGAGTCTTCTTGCCCATGACATACATTCTCTTTTGCCTCACAAAAATCAATGTTCACAATTTCATCATCACAAGAACTTTCCAAAATATTAGCAACATTTGCAAAATCAACCAAATCCTCATGGGCTCGAAAAATTGAAAATTCTTCTCGCACTTTATAATCCACCTATTCATACTCTGACCTCAACAAGAGGTTTTCTCCTTCATCTTGAATCTTTGGTTTACTACTTTCACCCTCAACAGTCTCAACTACAAGACAAACATTGGAGATGGGGGACATAACTTCAAAAGAGCTTTTCTCTGAACTTAGCGAAATATTCTCGGCTATCTTCAGCATCGACCCTCGACTGGACCCCAAAAAATATTATGAACTAAAGCTACTCAGACATATTAATCGAGAACAATAAGAATAAAGTACCTAATCGAGATAGCAAGACGAGAAGAGCAAGTAGGTTTTCTCTGAATACCAGACAAAATGTGATGGCCCATCACTGATAATAATCCCATTTATAGGCATTGAAAGGAGAGAGATTGGGCGTTGAAATGTTATCTCATCTACAGTGTTAAGTATACATCATCTAATGGTCAAAACCAAATGACTTTTCATTTCAAAAGACTTGATTATTCTAACACATCATTAATGCCCAAATTTCCTTGATCCCCACGCTGCCTTCAAAAGGAAGGTTCATATTAAGACTTTTTGTGATTTCCAACAAAGAATTAAATCGCTCATGTCTTGGGAGACATGTGTGTTGTATGATGAGAACAATTATGCTACTGGAAGTCGGTTCACAGTCATTCCTGACAAGCTGAATGTAGACTAACCAAGTAGATTATTTAGTCCATGGAAGGGATCCACTAAACTTACTAATCAAATAATTAGTAGAAATTCACATTACTAATAAGGTTTATAATTGTGGCCTGATGAATAGTGACTCAACTCCCTACCATTCCTATAAATATGGGAGTGTTCCTCACAAGTAAAAATATTGTTTTTTTTTTGTCATTTGCTTATATTTTTACTGATTTGATTGTCGAAGCACCTTTACATGTCCAAGCAAATTCAATGAGACGTCTTACACTACTCAATTTTGTATCAGAAACAGTAAAGATGTTAAACATCTTTAATATTTCTAAGTAATTAATCATTCATAAAGTAAGTTACTACTATGCAACAATAAGATGGGATAAAAATATAGAATCTAAAGAATAATTTGTTTGTGGCAGCAAAGAGAAAACTAAAAAGAAATTGCTTTGAAGGTAGTGTGGCCCAACACTATTATAATCATCAAAAAGTAAACTGCCTGGTATTTCCATATGCATTACTATCTTCATGGAAATCACATGGTTTTGAGATATACACCAATTATCCATCCAAGTTGCAAACACACAATAACTACTCATAACCACACAGTATTTGTCCACCACATGACAGATGCGTTTCACCAAGTTCCCCAAATTGCTGCTACTTTGCCTCTTGCCCTTCAGATCATTCATAACAAAGTTTTGCCCGGTCACACTCTAAGGTGACAGAAGTTGGACTGTTTTTACCCTTCTTTAAAAAAATTAATGTCTATCTATTTATATTTAAAATTTAAATTAAATTAATAAAATTATTTTTATTTATAATAATTTGATATATAAATGGTACCACATGTATATATTAATAAAATACTTTTTTTATATTTTTGAGAATATAATCATTATTTTATAAAATGAGTTGGTATATAATCTAACTGGACGAGCTGGGTTAGACCTATCTAAGTCGTCAATTTACATAAAAAAGGTTAGTCTAGTTCAATTTAAATTACAATTTTCTTTATCTGATTATCTTATTTTATTAACTTTTAAGTTGCAGATTTATCAGATGAAACAGGAGTTATGTATGCTGTGAAAGAGGAGCATGTTCCTATATATGTATACCTCAATGGTTTCGGAAAAGTGCAAGTAACTTTTTTCACAATGTATGCCACCAGCAACGTGCATATCTGTTCCCTTTACAGGGTCAAACTAATTAAAAAATATATGGACTGTTTAAAATACTCTTTATCCATATATATGGAGATTGTTTATGTTAAGGTAAGCTGAAACCTTTTTCATGTCCAATTGAGTCGTGGACCATCTATCATATAGAAAAAGTATTATTATGTATACAAATTAAAATTATTATTTTATTATTATTATTATTATTATTATTATTATTATTATTATTATTATTAATAATAATAATGTAGAATTATTAATGTCCCACTTTGTGATTCTCTCAGAATATTTATTATGAGATAAACACACTCAATGCATTTCATTGACGATACGTTAGATAATACAATGGGAAATATAATCAAAATCACCAATACTAAGTTGGTCAAAATATATGTTAGTCCACATCTTTTTAAGAAGTTTTTAAACACTTATTTTTCTACATATATATCTATTAAATTTGGTTCAATATTATAAAAAATACAACAAATTTTCTATTCACGGGACCAGATTCTGTATTTACTTTTCATTGATTGAAAAAGACATTAAATTTATCTCATTAAATTTATTTATAAAATAATTACAAACCCTGTTGATTTAACTAAAAAAAGATAAACATGGTTAAAATTTTAAGAAAGTTAATCTCCCCAATAAACTTCCGATATCAAACGTATTAGTTTTTCAATTTTTCTGATAATTTAGTTTTAACATTGTTTTCACAATATTTATGTTTGGTCAATTCTAATATTAGTATGAATTCATTAGTGAAAATAGTGTCTGTGTGTATAAGTGTATATAGAAGTGGTAACAGTAAAAATGAACACTGGAATATTTTAGTATTAAATAAAAAAACAAGTATTTATAGAGAATGCTGATATTTAATATTTATTTTCACAAAATCATCATCTCTCTTACAAATAGGTTTTTTTTAGTTTTTTTTCCATTTTTTATAATTTTGACTCCACCTGTCATCAGACTAGCAATCGGATGTCAACCCTAGACTCTTGACATCGAGTAGAGTAAAAGTGTCCAATCATATTCTTGAACAAAGTAAGTTCGATTTTTGCACGTTTCCTTTGAGTCAGATTTCTAGCAATCTTAGCTACTCTAGCAGTCCAGTATGCATGTGACTTCTAGTACATCAGGATAGGTCTCTGTTAGTTCATGATTGTAGTAGTGTAGTCTGATCTTTGATTAGAACTCTGTGGTACAGGTTAGGAGATCTTGTGAGAACTATAGACTTGGGAGCTCTTTTGAAGAGTGCTTTGACAGTTAAGGGAAGCTAGTTGCATGCTTTATACAAGTTAGCTATCTTTAAATAGAACTTTAGGATAGAAGACTTAATGTATAAATCTTTGATAATTAGTGCTAAAGTTTTTCTTGCAGGTCTAAACTAGTCCTGGAGCGCTGAATGAGTTTGATTATTTAATTTGTGTGATAAATTGATGTAATTGAGTAGTGGAATAATATTTGAATGTAGTAGTGTAAGATCTATAGATTGATTTTGGTAGAGATAAGATTGAATATGTCTTGTGATGATGTTGTAAGCGTGGATGCATTTTTGAACTAAATTTATTGGCTTAAACTGATTATAAGTGTAGCTTCAAAGAGTTAGTATCTTATATTTAGATATGTTGTAGTATGTTAATTAATTCTTGATGATAAATTAGTGAAATGAGATTGATTCCTTTAAATGAGTTGAAATTGTTTGAATGATTTATGCAGCTTTAGTCAGTACAATGATTGATTCATGATTGAGTTCGAATAGTATTCATGTTTACGTAATTCTTGAGATATTTGTGATTGAGATTGAAAAGTGAATGATACAATATTGTTAAAGTATTGATTGAGGTGGTCAAGATCAAGGCATAGTATTTTCAGGATACAAGAAATATTTTAAATACTAGCTTACCCTTTCTTGTTTGTGTTGGTGTATTTGTTTCTCATTTGTGATGGTCGTATTATACACGGAAGCAGGTAATGTTGCAAATAGGTCAGTCAATGATCATCTTGATTGAGCCTGCTGTGAATTTCCTTTAGATATTTTGAAAAAATCTTCATTTTTTTATATATAATATATTTTAGTTTAAAATTCCTATGAAGAGGGATGTTTTATTTTTATGTAAATTTTTAGTGAGACAACTTGTAATGTAAGTATATATAAATTAATACATGTATAATCACTTGTCATAATAGTGTAGTGTTAAACTAGGGTGTTACATTTATGGTATCAGAGGATGTTAGGATGACTTTTTTTTTATAGGTAATATTAATAATTAATAATTAATGTTATTATTATTATTATTACTATTATTACTATTATTATTATTATTATTATTGTACTACCTAGTACCTGAAAAATATGGAGAAAATAATACTCAATCCAAAAAGATGGGTATAATATTTAATATAATATTACCTACTTATGATATACCGGTAACCACCTACAAATCCAAATAATACAAATTAATCTACAATTGATTTTTGTTATTAGGCTTAGAAGTCCATAATACAATAATCACCTATCAAGCCCTAATAAATACAACCTCACTCTTTAGGGAGTATCCACTCAATCACATAGAATGAGCACAATTAAACAATCCAAATGACAATGTTTAGACCTAGCCAAGAACTTTGACTAAGTGAACCAGTTGAGCCACATATATTTTGGCCAAATGACAATGTTCCCAACCAAGTACTTTGGTCGAGCAACCAAATTCAATCACACATATATCCTGGAAAAACAACAATATTTGGACCTAGCCAAGTACTTTGGTCAAGCGACCCAATTCAGTCACATATATTATGGCCAAATGAAAATATAACAGTGTTTGGATGCAACCAAGTATTTTGGTCAACCAACCAAGTTCGATCACACATATATCATGTGACGTCCCAAATTAACTAATAGTGAAATAAAGGATTATATTTTCCTTAACCAATAGTTATTATATACTTAACTTAAAATGTAATGGAAGGCAAAGAAATGAAATGTGTAATACCTTTAAGTGGCCAGTGGAGAAAACGTTCAACAATCAAGACATATAATTTTATTTTAGATTTTATTTTCAAGGTAACAAACTTAAAATATATATTTCTTTAATTGAAGATGCTGAGATGACTATCTGAGACCAAGATGGCTGGGTATCGAGTGGCCGAGAGACAAAGTGTCCAAAGGGAAAAAAACCAAGTATCCTAACGTTAAGAATATAAGAGGTTGAATGGCCGAGAGGTGAGAAGTCGTTGCCGAATGGATAAATTGCAAATTTATATTTTATTTATAGTAAAAAAATAATAGAAATAATAATATCACATTTACAAATTTCAAAATATTAAATTTTTCATTCTAAGAGTGTATTTGGAAAACTTAATATTGGGTTTAACAGCAAGTGTATCCTGTAGATTAAAAATTTATATACATTAGTTTAATTGTTTGTGTAAGAATATGATCGAGGAATGTTTATCTTATCACTACAATGATTTTAATGAGAATTAGAGTCATAAACAATAATCTTAGTTCGTTTATGCATTCTAAAATAAAACATAATTCTACATTACATCAAGTCAGATTTTCACAAGATGTTTATATTACTTTAATATAGAACTATATTAAACTATACATACTTCTTATGTAATTATACATTATACTTTTTATACAAACTTTATATATTACAGTATGGTAGCAAAAAAGATTGCTCAGATGATTGTTATGAGTGTTGAAAGCAAGAAAAAAGTAACAACTACTGGACCATCCAAAACTAAGGAAATTTCAGGACTTTAGATGAAAGTCAGGGTTGAATGAGTTATTCTCCAAAAGGATATTGAGTTTTCTACCACATTGGTACTCCATCCATTTCCAAAAAAGTATGCAAAAATGTCTGCGGTGAATGAGTGGGGAAAGTTAAGGGCATCCATTGCTTTTTTAAATTAAAGAATCAAGATGAACAAAAGAAATAACAAAAAAGTGATATATATATATATATATATATATATATATATATATATATTTTAAAATAATTGCATTTTAAAAAAATAAAAGTAATAAATGATAAATATTCCAGACAATTTAAAAATATTAAACAAAATTTTGAATAGATTACCATGAGTAAATTTGTGAATCATATAGGAATAACAATATATAACTTCTATCTATTTAATCATCAAGGAATTAATCATCCAACCACAAGTATTCCAATGAAGCATAACTATGTCATGTGTGGAAATTAATAAAAGGAATCACAAGGACATCACGACATAAAATGCAAAAGAATAGGAAATTAAAATTAGTATAAAGATTAGTAGTGAAATTGAAAAGAAATAAACAAAGATATTAAATAATTAAAAAGTTGTGATAACAATATATATATATATATATATATATATATATATATATATTTCATCTCCCTTATCTTCAAGAGTTGTAAAAGCTGTGTGGAACTTGTTCTTACTTTCTAACTATTTTTTATTTTTCTTTGTTTAAACTTGTGACCAGAGATCATTTATTTATAGTAAATTTTGTAATCATTATTATAATTTCATTTTGCTGGAATTTAGTTAGATTCTAATGGTGAATTTGGTAGTAGTAAAATAAAGATAAACTGAGGTGGGATGGTAAAATGATGAAAATGACTCAAGTTTATATTTGAGCATTAAATACGAGTAAATATTTATTATTATTATTATTATTATTTTATGACTTGAATTTAAAAAAAATGTCACTCAATTTTATATTTACTAACTTATTATTAACTTTTGAGCATCAGAGAATCTTCTATAAATTGATCTTCACTAGGTGCCTGTCAGTTAAGCTCAGAAACAATTATAAAAAAGATTCAACTCCTTCTATAATCAATTCACTCAAAGTCAACAGTAATCTCGAACGGTTCCAACTCATTTTTAGTAAGAAAAATAATAATAATAATAATATTATTATTATTACTAATATTAACATTATATTATTAATATTAATATTTTTATTGTAATTAATATTACTATTAATATTATCACTAATATTATTAACATCATTACTATTAATGTTATTATTAATTATATTAATATTATTTTTATTATTAATAAATTTTTTATTAATATTATTTTTTTAATTTTGTTAATATTACTAATATTAATATTAATGACATTATTATTATTGGTATTAATATTATTGTTAATATTTATTATTATTAATAATAATATTATTAATAAAAATTTTAATATCATTCTTACTAATAATAATAATAATAATAATAATAATAATAATTTTAACAATAATAAAATTGATCTGATAAATGGTTGTAAGTTCTTTATATATTTTAAAAATTTGGATTTAAATCTCTTGCAACAAATTGTGAATAATAATAATAATAATAATAATAATAATAATAATAATAATAATAATAATAATAATAATAATAATAAATAATCATATAAACTTTTAAACCTTGTTGCAATATTTGAT
>Ga0099825_1002721_pt1 | contig 23573 bp, 9 predicted proteins | sample SiratroredBW_FD_76838 | JGI IMG/M metagenome (GOLD analysis project Ga0099825, IMG submission 76838) | Root nodule microbial communities of legume samples collected from California, USA - Siratro red BW | ecosystem: Host-associated > Plants > Roots > Nodule | place: USA: California | collected... | reverse complement strand
TAAAAAATATAAAAAATTTTTTAAAAAAAATAAAACATTTTTTTTTTTAAAAAAAAAAAAAAAAAAAAAAAAAAATAATTTAAAAAAAAAAAAAAAAAAAAAAAAAAAAAAAAAGTTAACCTGAATAACTTTTAAAAAGTAACTAGTTTACTTTTCTCTTCTTTCATCCCAAAACTAATAGGTGGGATAACGAATAAATTCTTCTAGCCTTGTTTCTAAGTTAAAAAAAAATTGAACGAAACATGCCTTTTGTAAAATTTATATGAATATCATTCAATCGAGATAAAAAAAAAAGGTCGAGAGTTAAGAAAAGTGGCAAAAGAACGAGACTCACAAAGAATGCACCTAATTAAGAAAAGAACATTGATAACATTTACTGAAACATGAACATGACATATAACTTTCTTAGCCAATACGAATTAACACGTCATTTGAAAACACACACTTACAGCAATGATTTCATGATTTTCTTCTACCATTGTTTCACAACAAGTTCTTGATGTCTTTAATTTGATCATGGTGGAAGAATTAGCGTATACGCATCTAGTTCCTTTACCAACGCAACAAGTGGGGCACATGTTGTAGTTCAATAAATTGCAATAGTGCTTGCTAACAGTAACACTCAAATTTGTATGACTGCACGCATAAATTTCCACTGATATTAATAATATCTCCCTTTTTCTTAAAAAATTCATGGGACCAACTTATTAGGTTGCATTTATAGTGGTGGTTTCTTAAGGGTAGAGGGATGGTTGTGCATTGCAGTATTGAAATGATGACTGTAATCAATCATGAAACCAGATGTGAATTACTTATTATTATGAATAGTTTAGTATGTCTTTTTTTTATCATTTCTCTTACCTGTATTATGCTACTGATTATCTCGGTTGAAAAATTTATGTAAATCATTAGGTCATTTTTTTGTTGTGCAGTTTGTGTGCTCATCAAAATTTTGCAAGAAGTGATAAGACAAAACCCAGAAGAACAACTTCCATTACACAGAAGAATAAATCCAAAAGCCAGCTAGATGAAAACAAGTAGCCATCGATTCTATGGTACTTTCAATGTAGCTCTCATTTAATGCTGAATTGTCATATTCAACTACATCAATGAGAACAAGCACATGATATCCAATCTCAATAGACCATTTTATTGTGCCCCAATGCAAGTGAAATTCACAAATTTATTGGAAACTACAAAACTCTGTAAATTCTACTCTTTACCAATCGATGAAAGAATATTCAAACAGTGTGTTGCTATCACTCCCTACAAGTTTTCTTAGTTTGTAGTTCATGATTCACTTGGATTGTTATAGTTCATGTTCGATCATTGATAAATAAGTATATTAATGAAATTTAACACTTTTCCATTAATGCCGATAAAAAAAAAAAAAAAAAAACACTCTTCCATTAAGCAAACAGTTTGTCCAATTAAGTCAATGCATATTCTCCATTTTCCTTGTGTAATCAAATCATTCGGTTTTTGAAGACTTTTTCAGTCACCGCAATCAAAAAGAAAATTATGCTCAATAAGACTAATTTATCTTTTTTGTTAGTGTATGTAAAGTGTGCATCAATCGTTGATTATAGTCAGTTAGAAGAGGAAAAAACTCTAATTCATCGTTTGGGTAAATGCTGATAAATAAAGTAAAAATGGCACAGCACTTGCTCCATCTTTAGATCTGTTGCCATTGAATCACGAAATCCAACGATTCTCACTCAGTCCTTTTATATTGGGTGACAAAATTGGGGAAGAAAGGACTGCGATAATAGGCATTAGAAATTGGCAATATATCATTTTTTGCAACCAAAGTAGAGGTGTTTCATGTAACATTTAACAGCTAAATATTTCCATAGTGACAGTCTTTCCAACTCTAAAATAAGCCTAGTGCTTCAAGGCCTGCAAACATAAGCAGCCCAAAATGCGTAACAATGCTGAGATGCTATCCACTATCCACAATAACCTACAGAATAGCCACATCCAAGTAGTCACCGATCTGCACATTCACGAACTAAGTTAGCAATATAGTTTGTGATGATCAATCATAAATATAAGAAGAATTTATTTATTTATACCTCAAAACCAAGTTCAGCTAAAGCCTTGCCATCATCCAATCTTCCATTTCCATAAGATAATGTCTTACCCACCTTCATTAAGCGCAATCAAGAACAGAATACAAAATGAGAATGATTCAACATGAAAGCTCCAACTCATAATATCAACAGTCAACATTTTTCTGCTGATCACGACATTGGTACTGATTAATCACTGCCAAAAGTAACAATTAATATTGATGGGGACCTTAAGCACATAAAAGGTGGGTAATCCTCTTCCAACATATTTATTTTGTATTCAAAGTGAAATATCCACATTATTTACGCTCAAGGTCCTCAACATCATTATTAGTCATTGTTTAAGTCAATAATCCGTACCGATGCCATGGTTATAAGTGCTTGTTTAACATCTGGGATTGAGCCTAAGTCCTACGTCAGATAGTATGCGATGCTCGGTGGAGTATACAAGTGTTTGGTTCTCCAATAGGTAAATCACAATCCCATTTATCGATTGGGATCACTTTTTCCCAAAACTAGGCCAACCGCCTATGACTACAATTTCATTGTCCGAACATAACCTATGAGAAGGGAAGAACTAAATAGCCTATAGGAAAATATGACAATCTCTTTGCATTAAAGACTTATAACAGTTGTTTAGATTGTATTGATCAAAGGCACCACTAGGGGGGTTCAAGCTTTGATGTGAGAGGTGTCCAAAAGAGAATGCCTAACAAAATAAAGGCATTAAAATACAGTAAAAACGGAAATATTTACTATTTTGTATAGTCATTCTTTAAACATTCTAACTATTTTATTTTATTCCTTTAGCATTCATAGTTATCAAAAGTGAACTTTCAAAGTTTTTTCTTCACATATGCAAAAAACATGCATGGGTTGCCCAAACTGAACCACAAAGGGATCCCTACAGTGCCTATGAAAACACACAAACAAGCAATAATGAAGTTCACAAACTCAATCATTTGCTAAGGGTTTTCGTTCATTTTCACCAAGCCTAAATCAGATCTAAGACAATTAATTCCACACATATATTACAACTTGCCTGTGTTGAAATGATATATTAAGCATAGACGACACATTTGCTCTATACCTATTCCACGGAAGACTTGTAAAGTTCAAACCCACTTTATGACATATTTGGACCTATATTAACCCAACATTATCATCCAATATATGAATCAAACTTACAAACAACTGTTTGTAATTATTGCGGGAAAGTTATGAAAGGAGGAATTACTAGAGCCAAAGACCATCTGATGGAAAAGGACAATGTTGTTGTTAGTCATACCAAGACTCCAAAAAATGTGAGAGAAATAACTTATGAAATTGAAGATGAAATTGAAATTTCCACAACTAGTAATGATAAGGGGAGAACTAGTGGAAAAAAGGACCAACGGATATGTTTTATAGAAATTCAGTTGCTGCAATAGAGAAGAGAAGAAAAGAAAAACTAAGGCAAGCTAATATCAAAGAAGTATGTGACAAATTTAAAGATATCAATTCTTCAATATATTGCTCGATTTTGGTACCAAGTAGGCTTATCATTCAACCTTGTATGATTGAAGAATTTTCAAGATATGATTGATGCTATAGGTACTTATTGACCTAATTAGTCTTGATGCTATAGGTACTTATGGACCTAATTAGTCAGCTCCTACTTATCATGAAATTAGAGTTCTACTTCTCAACAAGGAGGTTGACTACATTGAAAAGTTGTTGAAAGATTATAAAGTGCTTTGGAACAAACATGGTTGTTCTATTATATCATATGCATTGACTAACCGGAAGCAGCAATGTTTGATTAACTTTTTGGTAAGCTCTCTTGCATAGACAATGTTTGTCAAGTCCATTTATAGTTCTAAATTTGTGAAGACAGGGAAAAAGCTCTTTGAGATGCTTGATACCCTTGTGGAGGAGATTGGAGATGAAAATGTTATTCAAGTTATCAATGATAATGGAAGCAATTATGTGTTGGCTGGTTAATTATTGGAAGAGAAAAGATGTCATCTCTATTAGACTCATTGTGTTGCCCATTGTAAAGATTTGATGCATGAAAACATTGGAAAGCTTCCTTTGATAAAGAAAACAATTCAAAGAGGAGTTAATCTTGTTGGCTTTATCTATAGCCATTATATAGTTCCTTGAATTTGTTAAGAAAATTTCAAATAAGAGGTAATTGGTAAGACAAGCGGTTACAAAGTTTGCTACCTCTTATTTATCATTATAAAGATTGCATCTAGAGAAGGAAAAATTGAGAAAGATGTTCACCTCAGATGAATGGAACAAGATATCTAAGGAAGCAAAGGGAAGCAAAGCTACAAAAATTGTTCTTATGCCTTCATTTTGAAATCATATCATATTTACTCTCAAAGTCATGGCTTCTTTTGTTCATGTACTTTGTCTAGTGGATGGGAAAATAAAAGCAACTATGGACATGTCAACTTCATCAACCCTTGCATGCGATTGGTCACTTTTGAACCTAGAGTTCTATTATTCTGACCCGAAAACAGATATGATTTGGATGTTACAAATGGATTGTATGCTTGCATCAAGAGATTGGTGCCAAGCAAAGATATGCAACAATTTTTATTTTTAACTCAATTGCCTCTTTATAAGAGTGGGAGTAGACTCTTTGGTGATGACTTTGATGGAAGAATTATGGGTATGCAACTCCGAACTTAAAAAAGCTAGCAATCAAGATTTTAAGTTTGACATGTAGTTCATCGAGATGTGAGCGCAATTAGTGTATTTGAGAAAGTAATAATTATTGTTCTTGTTCATGACATGACTTATTTCATTATCTTTTCGTTAGAAGTTAGAAAGAAATTAATTTACATTTTACTTATTCATAATGCAGATTAATTAAAAGACGAAGGAAAAGGTAGGACCACGAAAGGTTTCATTATTTGATTTACATAAATTATAATCAACGACTTGCTCAAACTTGCTCAAACATGCAGTATTAGGGATGAAATAGACCCAATTTGAATGACATTGATGAGTGTAGTAAGTGATTAGTGGGACAATGATATTGAAGAGGGGGAATGAGTTGTTTTTTTTACTATGACCTCACTCTTAATTGGACAAATGCTTATGAAGTTTATGGTGTTGGAGAACCAATAATTTATACAAGGAGACAAGCCATCGACAAAAATAAAAAGCAACCTTCAAGTGGTACTATTGTTATTGGATCTTTCCATGCTTCTAAGAATGCTCGAGGTGCAACTTCAACCCCAACAAGAAGCGACATAGGAAAGATTCAAATTGGAGCTAAGTATGATTCAGAATTTGAAAAATTACTTAACTTTGACAAGAGTTTTTTTCGAAGAGGAGGAAGGATATTGAATAATATGGAAGACCACACATGATTAGAAATTTAAGACACTTATTTTATGTTTTGTTGTTATTTTTAAGTTTTGAAGTTGAAATTTCTAGTGCTTTTAATTTGATGTGATTGTTATTTAAATTTCTAGACATAATATTATTATTACTAATGGTTGTCTTTTTCATTATTTTTTGCATTACAATTATATTTCTGTATTTTTTCTAAATTATCTTTATAAGTCTATTTGACATCTCCGGCTATACTCTGCAATGATTTTGGGGCGTACACAGTTGTGACATCATTTTCTAGCAATTTTCACTATTTACGTACATTGTCCAAACTCATCAACAAACGCCTCAGATGTCCATTATGTAGTTACTTTACAATCAAAGCCATACACATTCATCCTCAAACTTAGGGGCAGAATCATAGTAAAAGCATGGAAAAAATAGAAAAAATAGAAAAAAAAAAGCAATAGCAATAAACCCTAAGCAGATAGAGAAGATTGAATTACCTCTTGAACTTTGAACCGGCCGTTCTTATCTGGAAACACAAAGGCGAAGGAGAGCTTGGCGTTTCTTCTCCTCGCAGCGGGCGCTACTTCTTTAACCTGCGGAAGACAGAGAGTGAATTAAGCTGAAGCTGAAGCTGAAGCAGAAAGGGAAAAATTAGGCAATTGAGTAGAGAAACGGTTTGAATGAGAATGGAAATTGCAATTACAAGATCGGTGAGTTCTCGGAGAGTAGCGTCCTTCCAGGTGTAAATCTGGACTTCGTCCTTGGGCTCTTTGCCTCTGACGGCGAAGTCTTCCATCGAGTGGTGACCTCCGATCTTGGTGAACACTCGCAGCAGCAACGGACATGTCTGAAGGTTGATAACGAAAGAGAGTGATGAAGTGAGAGAGAAAAAATATAAGAAGAAAGAAATGATGAAGGAAGAGTACCTTTTCGCGATCGACGGGTTCGAGGCGAGGTCGAGAGGGAGGAGGTGGAGGAGGTCCGCGTGGAGGCGGAGGCAACGCTCTTCCACCTTGTCGTTTTCCTCCGTCGCTCATTTCTCTTTCTCTCTGTTTTTCTTTTCCTCTTCCTTTCCTCCTCTTCTTCTGCTCAATGTTTTACAGAGGGTTTATGCTGATGAGTACAAATGCACTACAGTTCGAATACACCCGAGCATTCCCTATTCTTTTCTCTCTGGGCTTGGGCCTCTCGTTAACATATTTTCCTTAGGGCAACTGCTTCCTGCACCCCACATTTGCTTCCTGCATTCATATTTTGAAATTGTCATTGTTAACTTTGACAGATGATTGAAAGGAAGGTGTTGTAGTAATTGAATTGTTATATAAAAATATTTCTAACTTATAAATATTTTTAGAAAGGCCTGTATTCAAATGACAGCGATTTAAGAAAATGACATTTATAAGGAGTCAAAAACATTAAAGAAATAGAAATTAAAGACTAAATTATACATTACAATTCACAAGTTATAAGAAAAGAGACAGAAAAGAATAACAATAAAAATAATTATTGATTTTTGAAGTGTTAATCTAAATGAGATGTCAAACTTTATAATAATGTATATAATATGAATTTAAATAATAATAAAAAATAACAATATAACCTTGAAGTAAACGTTGTGAAATTTTGGGAGGAAATTGATCCATGATAGTAAAATATTTCATTCAGTCACCTCTCTCGTGCCTACAAATCAATTAAAATGTATTATTATTAAAACTTATAAAATAATTATTATATAATTTACAAACTTATCATGTACTAAAAGGATAATAAAGTAGTTTTGTTTTTATAAATTGTTATGTCATTTCTTTTTAATTCACTATCGGGTGTTCGAAATTTCAATCTACCTTTTTATGTGGGTTAAGAAATTAATCCGCCAAAAGCGAGCAAACAAATGAGTTAGGTGGTTAACATACTAAAATAATGATTCAAAAATAAACACTTAACATGCATTCACGTAAGTATCATTTATCGTCTAAATTATTTATAACAAAATCAAAACATGAAGGAAAATTATAAAATAATATTAACGTATTTCAGTTTAACTAAAATTTAAAAAGATGGTACTTTCACCCATACTTATTGTCATAAGAAATTTAACCCAATGGATTTCATCCATTTTACTACCCTAAGTTACATAAACTTACAATACCTAGATTGTATTATTTTTGTGAGTATAATGGCTCATCTTTCCAACTTTGAATAGTTTTAAATGTTGCATATATGTTAATTTAATTTAAATTAATTTTATTTATTGTATTATGATGTCATATTCTATAATTTAAAAAATGTATTTTTTTTCTATGAATAACGACTATGTGTCTTCTCACATCCATGTCTTCTTTTGCATTCGTACTTTCTAAGAGAATGATCGGCACCTCAATACATAAACAAGTTATCATAAAAGTTTTTGTAATAATATAATTAACATTAACAGATCACAACCTTCATGACACCACACAAGCTCAATAATATTTACAGGGCTGACTTAATACCTGCTGATGAAACAACTACAGGACCATATTCTACAACTCCAAAGCGCTTTCCAGTGTTATCCTAGCCAATTCTCTGTAGAACCTGTTCCTACTTAAGAATTTGTATTTATTAATCAATACCCACAACTTTTTTTTTTTTTTTTTCTGCGGAAAAATCTCAATTCAAACTATGTATGATCTAGATTTTCTACATATAACTGTTCCTGCAGATCTGGCGTGCAAAAATGATTTCAAATCTACAATTATTTGTTTCAGTCCTTGTCTCCTAAGATACCAGAATCTGGTACACCTCCATTAAGCATACCCTATAGTCAAGTGGCAGAAATTCAATGGCATACTACTCAAGAATTTATTGACCAATCAAAATTCTGGTGAGAGATATGAACTGGTCCACCATCTCCCAATAGATGTGTCACAAGACCGGCTTTATTTGGCTCCAAGTAATTAAGTATCCACTTTAATATTTCTTTATCTGGTCCAAAATCTCCACTGTACCTGCCAAAGTGTAAGACAGAGTCATAAGAAGGGAGCTAGAAATTTAATGAAGTCAGAACTAATACTGTAGGAAAGTTCGGACTACTTAATTACCATTTGAAAATCCGAGTTAGATAAACAGTTCTCTTCTCCAGGTCCACGTCAATTCCATCATTCTCAAAGAACTCTCTAACAGCACCTCTTAACTCGTCTACAACTCTATGAGGTGAGAAGAATCTAACTTTTGGGCTGGATTTTGCACCATTACAAAGTCCAAAGTGTAATAACGGATTCAACTTGACCAGAGCAACCTGCAATTTGTCAGGAACAGGTTAACTATATTCATATTCATAGCAAATCATAGTAACTATAAATTGTAGGTAGGAAGTACTTGTTAACATAGGCTATAGAAATTTAATGTTAGGATAAAAGGACGAATAAAAAACTAATTCAGAAAAGTTAAGATTGCATTTCATGAAAAAAAACTTCCTGAAAAATAAAACATACATGTTTTCAAAATGGCATCATAAGCATAATGCATAACTGAAAAGAAAAAAGTTATTTTTACCTCTAACCGCTTGTCTCCTGTGCTAAAGGGCTTTACTAAGGAATACGGTGACCTCCGATTGCATCTGAGGATACCATTTTTAATACTGTTAAGAGAATAAGGGTGCCCTCCAACCAGATACTGGAAATCACTGAAGAAGAATCTCCTATCAATTACACCTTCTGGACATCCTACGCTAATAACAGCATGGATGACCATAGCATTATATAAATTTAAGAAGAAAGCAAATTTCTCGTTTTCTGATAGTTCCAAGAGATTCACTCGCTGCAGATCCTGAGTCATATTTACATACCTGCAGTTAGAAGGAAAAAAAAAAAAACTTGACAAACAATAGATGGGACCGCAGCAAAACAAACAATACGCAAAAACATATTTGCAGACACCATATGCAAAAACAAAAACAATAAAATATAAGAACTCTACATGGTGTTACCATACCTACGAAATTCTTCGCTTTTGCTAATGGCCTCATAATCAACATGTTTCCTGTCATCAGAAGCATAAGACTCAAGAATGGCAGACATAGTCTTGGCAAGCCTAGTGCATGCTGCAGCTGCAGTCTTTGGTTCCCTATCATTTGTGTTACCACGGAAATTAAAACATCTGGGGATAAAAGGTTCATGCTCAAGGAAACGATATAAGTGATTTCCCTCCTCAAAATCTCTTTCCCTGCAGAATAAAGTTATCAGTGCCAGTAAGAAAATTATAACAAGATTACGATTCATATTGAAATGAGTTGAGGCTTATTAGGCCCAAAAGCTCTTTCCTTACCCGAAAACATGATGGATGAAGTGCTTCTTGGATAATTGCTGTCCGATGTCAACGGCCTAAATATTATTTTGAAATACAAACATTTTAATTTCAGGGTGTTGGGAGATAAACCATGCACAATAGGGATAAAAGTTGGGAATACACCACAAACAACGTACGTCAAAGAGAATACAATGAAAATACATGGATGAATACAGTTTGACATTTCTTGTCTATGTTCATGAAAGCACCTTAACAAATATTCATTATCTTAGTTAAAAGATTGTTTTATTGAGAAAATTTTAAAAACCTTTCTATCACCCTACAAACCTGGGTTCTTTAGCTACAAGGAATAATAACGTTTGTTTTGTTCAATAAAATTCATATAAGATTATCCCACACATATCTTTTTGTTAGGTACATGACTTCCCTCAATTACTTGAGGTAACTATTTTCTTCGCTAGGACCACCTGTATTTACTGCGGTGTGAATAATTTCTAAATCATTTCATGAATAAACACTAATAATCCATTTCTTACATTTCTAAAAATCACTATGTTTAAAAAGTACCGCTACACACGTCAAGTAACACCACACTTCCCTTATGAATTGATTATAAACAAAATTCCACACATTAGATGTTCTAATAATTTTTTAATACATTTTATTGAAAATTTATAATCAATATTTGTAGGACGGCAGATCAAAAGTAACCGAAACAGAGATATTTGAAAGTGGGACATAAAATATCATATTCAACCAAGTGGCGTGGCAATCCTTCACCACAATTAAAAAAATTGTTAAAAAAACCACAAAATAATAAAAACTGCGATAATATCACACTCGTTTGTGGTTGAATTTTCTAAATGTTGCGCACGTAATTGCTTTCAAGTAGGATAAATGATTGTCTAATTTTCCCACTACCACCTTGTGTTATCATGAGTTTAAATGCACTACTCCCAAATGAATTAAAAGCCGTTGAATATTTGTTTATTTATATAATGGAAAAAATCCAAGAGAATTTTAGCCATTGACGCAACCCAAGTGGCTGGTTATCAAAGTGGCGTGCCGAACGAGCCAAGCATGACTTTGTATGAAACTAAAAGTGAATACTTCATTTTATTTATAAATGACACTGGTTAATATTTTATTTAACGATAAAACATCCCGTGCCATACCACAGACTAGCAGCTGAAAAATAAAAGAAAAAATTGAAGATGGGATTGAAAATTTCAAAATATGTAAGGTGAGTTTCTTTGACTGTTCCATTAGATGTGATAGGCACTAGAGCCGTTTTGAACCTATGTCTGAATAAAATATTATACATTTATACTTGGTTTGGTTTGGCCTCATCATTTTGAAAACCAAATCATAACCTTCCAAATCACGAGCATTGTTATGATCGTACTCCCAAATGTGTGTCATTATTACAGGCTACGTTTCTTTGCCATATCCAAAAGCTTCTACCCCAAACACCATCAAAAGCCTCATTCTTTAATAAGTGAAAAATTTAATGCTCACAATCTCCTTCCCTTATCTGCACTTACTTTCTCAATTTCTCTTTTTTTTTTCAAGAATTTTTTGTAATTATATAATTTTATTTATATATTAACCTACTAATAACATCAATTTTCACTAATGATTTAATTTAATTTAATAGAAAATATGTGTTTTTTATTACATTTTTTTATTAAATATATCTATTACTTAAAGCTTATTATAAAATATAAAACTGTGATCGAAAATCATTTAAACAAAATATGAATTTCATCAGATTTTATTATTTTTTTATATATTAAATTTTATGTTGTCTAAAATAGTACTTAATAAATGCGTTCATCTACCAAGAATGTGTTGGTTAACAATTCAATCAAAATACAAAATGAAAAAAATATTCATAACCGTTAAATATTCATAACATACAATCGTATACGTATACAATGGAAAAATACAAAAAAATACGTAGGCATACGGTGTAGGAAGGAAAAACGTACCTCGTTACGTGCGCAGTGGAAGTGCTGAATCAGCGCCTCCACCAACTCATTCCCTTCGAAGCAGTTTTTGACCATCTTCATCCTCCGCAACCGATCCTGAACCGGCAACCTCAGCCGCAGAACCCTAACCACTCCAACCATCTCGTCCGCGCGATCCTCCTCCGCGCAATCGAACCCGTACGACGGCGGCCATGGCGCGTTTCCATCAGCCGCCTTCCCGCCGAGCATCTCCGCCACTCTCCGGTCGAACTCCCCGCTGTTCCGCAGCGAGTTCAACGCCACCAGCCCTCCGATTAGCTTCTCGTTGAAGAAAATCTGCGGCACCGAACCGGTCCCCGTCCTCTCCCGCAGCTCCCTCTCCCTCTCGGTGAAAACGTCCACGTTTATCTCCACGAACCTCAGTCCTTTCTCCCTGAAGAACCTCCGCACCGCGGTGCAGTCTCGGCAATCGGAGCGCGAGAAGAAGCTGATGCGTCCTCTCAACGACGCCTCTTCCTCCTCCTCCGGCTTCGCCGTCACCACAACCTTCACGCCGGAGAGGCTGAACTCCGTCACTTCGCGTTTCTCGCCGTCCTCCTCCATGGACTGGCGGAGCGAGGAGACGCGCTTCACGATCGCGGCGGAGAGGTCGCTGCTCCGCTGGCGGAGGAAGCTTCCGACGGAGAAGCTCAGCAGAGCGACGTCGTTTTGGTTTGATTGGAAATTCTGCGGCGGGACTGGCATGGGAAGGAGGGAGTGAGGGTGGACTAACGTTACTCGGCTGTCACTGTGGACGTCGTCACCGTCACAACGGTAAGTGGTTTCAATTTTGTTGTTATTGTTGGTAACAGTTTCGTAACCGTTAACGTGATTTTGGGTTGAAGGGACATTAGGATTGTGTTGGTTATGGGGTTGTTGAGTGGTTGTTGGATTCTCGATTTCTGAGCCCATTTTGGAGAGAATCATAGAAGAAGGGTTATGGAAAGGTTGAAAAGGATGGGGTTTTATGCAGCTAAGGATTTCAAAATAACAATAGATTAATATAAGATTGATCTTTAAGAATGAGTTTAGAATATAGCTTAGATTCACTTCAACTTTTTGAACTTGTAAGCAGAGAAAATTGTGGAAGAAAAAACAATTTTTTATTTGAATTGTTAAAAGTACAATTTTTTTTCTTACAAAAATTCTTATATAAAATTTGTACAGAATAAAAAGAAAAAAAAAAAAAAAGTCAAATCTTTGGATGATTATTATGTTAAATTTTTTATTGAATAATGATGGTATGTAAAATTTTTAAATTTTTATTTCATTCCTATTTATAAAATATTGACTATTAAAAAACATGATTCAAATTTTACACGTTTTATATTGTGTAAGATTTTAATTTGAACAAAATTGATTTCTACAAAATATGTTTTTGACTTAAATTTTAAAAAATATTAATTTAATCAAGAGTATGGCAGTTGCCAAGATGTACAAATTGATATAAAAAAATTCCTCACAGATAAAAGAATAATTTATACTTAAAGATATTTATTGCTTTAATTATAAGTAATAATGTTTTGAATTATATATATCCTTTAAAGGGAAGAGTTCTATTAATGGGCACTTTAAAATGTTGATTAAATAATTAGTGTATAAAAAATATGTTTGACTACTTTAAAATAAAAAAAAAGAAAAAAGAGGAGACTATTTAATTATAAAATCAATTATTTGTAGTAACTAACTTCAGAAGTTAGTATATATGTACTGTTTTTCCTTATAAGTTTAACTTATGATTTTCAATTGATAATTATTAGTACATTTTATTTTCTTTAATGCACTCTCTTATTTTAGATATCGGATGTTACTGATGCAGTTTAATACATAGGTGGTTCGATTTATTTTATTTTAAATACAATATCGAATTCAAATATGATTTTATGTAATTTAGTTTGACTTTAAAAAAAAAAGAAATTGTTTATACATGATACACAACATTATTTTCAATAACAAATTCTCACGACAGAAAGTACAATTATTTTTTTTAATTTAATTGATTTTTATCTTTTCTTACTAGTTTTGTGGTTTAAAATTGTTTTTATTTAATTTTAAACACCTTTAATGTAAATTAAATCAATGGAAAAAACTATTAAAATCACTATAAATATATTTACTATTAGCATTAAATGTTAGTCCCAAGTGATTGATTGAGGATGCAAGATACTAAAGTATTACATTTTGATCTCTTTGTTTAAATAAAGTATTACATTTGATAAGTCACAATATTGAATTTCTATTTATCTCTTTGAATTTTGTCGCATACTCTTTTCATTAAATATTATATTTTGTTATAAATACATTTTACTTTTAATAAAACTTATTTGCATTTTTAAAGGAAGCACGTGTATTTTTAAAAAGTACCAATTATAGTAAATATTATAACAAGTACTTGATTGAGTAAGTCTAATTTTGATTAAGTTCAAAGTAACTTTATAAGTTATAACCCCGGCTACTTTTTCGTACAGGTAGATTAAAAACATTATACAAACATATTTGTAAAGGGTAACTTAGATGATAATACAAAAAACTGAAAATTTATAAATTATATAGTATTTAAAAGTGTAAAAATGAACTTGGCAAAAGCGAGTGGTAAAACAAATGATTATTTATATTGAAAGAAAAACGTGTGGAATAAAAGAATAGAACTGAAACATGTGACGTGAATTTGTGGAAGTGCATGAAGATGGATTGCTTGCATCGAAAGAGTCTCGTGAGGAGAGGGACCAAGTATTTTTCTATCTTTCATCACTACATAGAGAAAAAAAAAATTATTTATTATTGCCGATAAAAAATTATAAACAAAAACATTTTTATTGATATATAATGTTAGTAACAAAAATAAATATTTTATAGTAATAACATCATTAAAAATATAATCTGTAATGTTGACTGGGCTTGTAACTGTGTAGCATTGACAAGTTTAAAGAATCAAATAAATTCAGACACAATCAAATATCAACAACAGACACAAACCGTCTTAACCCCACCTAACGAACAAACTATACTAAATTATTCATGTCCAATATAAAAACATTCATTCAAGATGAGACTCGTGCTAAACCTCAAGATTCACGACATTTGACATCAACTTCTTCATATTTGGCATATTCATGCATTAGAGTAGAACTAAGTATTTCGCAGAAGTGCACAAACCACTTTTGTAATCTAATTTATAGTTGACTTGGTAGCTCAAATGTAAGAGTATGAATTTGAATTTTTTGGTAAAATTTTATTATGATTTTTTCATATTTGGTCTGTATAATTTGTGGGTTAAATGAATATATTTAAGGACTTTATCCTATTTAACCTAAATTCAATATTGCTTACTTCTATTGGTTCTATATAATGCTAAAAAATCTCCATATATTTTTATGAGTGGTGAACCTGTTTAACCTTTGAGTTTTGTAGAATATATCCTATTTATAAAAGTTAAAATCAATTTAAAATACGAACTATGCATACAGATTCTTACAAGGCGGATTTATACGGGCGCAGATTTAAATGACTCGTCCAAGTAACCAGCTCCATTTAGGAGACATTAAAGGCAAATTGTTTACTACATAGCTTTTAAATGGACCCACACATTTCATCCTAATAACATTCATCATTAAGGGTACATATATATATTAAAAAAATGTTTGTGCATGAGATAGACAGGGCCTTGGCCCATAATGGGAGAAAGCAAGATGTATTCGACTTGACTGCTTCTTCCTGCACTACCATATCATCTTCCTGCACCTCCATAATTTTTAAAATTCCAGAATAGACATGGGTAAATTATAAAATTATCTCTGCTGCTGGAAAATAAGGTTTTGAACGGAAGAGGAGCAGTGCAATTTTGAACGGAGGTGGAAAGTGTGACAGTGGTGGAAGGTTCCGATGGTGTTGGCGTGGCAGATTGAAGACGCTTTGGGTGGCCGTTGGTCGGAGTGGGTGGCTGAAAAACAATGAGAGTCGTCGTCGTCGAGGTATTTGGTATCCCAGATTTTGGTTTTTTACGGATTGTAGAAACCGTAAGAATTTTATATTTATTGTTTCTATAAGTCGTAGGTTTAAAATCAGGATATTAGACACTAATGGATTGTAGAAACTGTAGTTAAATCAACATTTATAAGAGCTTACGGTTTATACAACCCGAAGGTGCATAGGTGTATGACAGAAGTCTACAAATTGTAGAAACCGCATATCAAATTTTTTTTCTCTTCTGCGGTTTATACAAACCGTAAAACAGTAGAAAATTGTTTTGTTCTGCGGTTTGTACAAACCGTAGAACAGTAGAAATTTTTTTTCTCTTATACGGTTTGTACAAACCGTATAATAGTAGAATTTTTTTTTTCTCTTCTACGGTTTGTACAAACCGCAGAACAGAAAAAAATTTCTACTGTTCTACGGTTTGTACAAACCGCAGAACAGAAATTTTGAATTACTTACATTTTCTACAAACCGTAGAACAATTTAACAGTAAAAAAAAAGTCCACCACCGCCGTCCTCCGCCATCAATCCACGACAACTACCTCTACAATCTAAAAGTAAACTTACAATGATGCTTACCTTTCTTTCAATTGCTTGAATGAGTGCCAAAATGATGCAAGTGGAGGTTTGCGGGTTGCGGTTCGTGAAAACCGTGAATGGAGAACCAACACTAGCAACCAACAACCAAGGTGCACTCAATGTAAATCTGCAATGACAAAGCGGGATACGAGCACTGACAGTGGAGGTGGAGGTGCAGCCACCATCGGTAGAGTTTGAATGGGGTGTAGTGGAGTTCGAATGGAGTGCAGGCAAAGTGGAGGAAGAAAGGATATGAAGGGTGGTGGAGGATATTATGGGATATGAAATTTTTTAAAAAGAGTTGAACGATAAATTTGCCTAGACTATGGAGGTGCGAAGCAGTCACTCGACTTTTGTTTCCTACATTCTCATGATGGCTAACTGCACCCGCATAAGTTTTAAAATACCGTTGGCATTTTATTTGAAAGCTTCTCCTCCTTCTTTCACAATTTTCTTCCATTTTTTCTTCATCGATGTTCAAATCAGAAGTATATTAACGGGCTTTGGTGCTGGTGATTAGAAGTTGGCTAGCTTGGGATACATGGAGAAGATACGAATGGAAAGTTTTGTTTTGTTCGGTTTTATTTTAATGGGTGTAAAATTGTCTTATGGAATTCGAATTTTGGAATAGATACTTCCCAAAAACACATTTAAAAGGGTAATTTGTTAAACATTCATAAATACTAACCTATAATAAAGTTGCATACACGGCAAGTTGTTTTGTTGGATTTGTATAAATAATATAGGGATTGAGGTTACACACTTAACTCTTAAATGTAAGAATGGTACAATACACTAAATATAACAGATAAACTACATTAGTAGTCTCACTTTGAACCACATGTAAAATTATCTTCCTTCTAAATGACAAACAAAATATCAATCAACCAAGTCTAATGAAATAGTGAAAAATCTAAGTTGTGCACTGGATAATGAAAGGGTTAATTGTGATAAGTTTAACAAGCTAAAATTTAAAATATAATTATCACGGAGATTAAAAATAATTATAACAAATTTAAGAAGAAAGTAATAAACTAAAAGGAGATAAAAACATTATTTTTATATGAAAAAGAGAGAAAAGATGACATATATAAATAACGAGATTGAACTGGATCCATATAAGAAATTAATACTATTTTTAAAAAAAAAAAACCTTAAGACATCTTTTTTTATTTTATTTTCTCATTTCTATTAATGTAAAACTTAAATTTATACTTAAATATCTAACACTTTTACACAACTTCATATTTTATATTAAAGTTATGCCAATCTAACACTATTTTACTTTGACTAAAGTAAAGTCATTCTATGAATACAAGATTTCTTCACAGACACAACTTACCTACTTACGTAATAAAAAAAAATCAGCCATTTGACAGAAATACACTACTAATATTGTGTGTTTATATTTCCTATCATGTATTTTATTTTATTAAGTTAAAATTTAAATTAATTTTAATACGAGCATGAGAATATGGCATACTCTATTCCTTATCTTAACCTGAGAAGGTTCGTAGCAAAATAAATGAAATAATTTCACTTTTTAAAGTACCCTTCCCTAGAATTAGAAATTAAAAATAAAAATGATAAGAATAAAGTCTCTATTAAAAAAGTTATAATTTTGAAATCAAAGGGAACATTTTGCTAGTAATGCTATTTTCAGGTTCATGGCCCGTTCATGGCCCAAAGGGGAGAAAAAAAAAAAAAATACACACCTACACGTCAATTTTGAAGAGTTCTTAATCATGTCATGGGTAATATACAAATAATGTCAGTGTGCTACTATTGAATTGTAAAATAACCCCATAAACCCTTTTCTCACCATCTCCCTCTTTATAATCCTAGCTAGAGCTTTATTCTCAAATTCTCATTTCTTCATGCATTGAATGCGTTGAAAAGTCATTCTTAATTTCTCCAAAACTTTTGACCACCTTATTCCATGCACCAATACCAAATCATAACCATGCAATGCATGCATTTTGCCTCTATATATATATATATAAACCTCAATCAATTTTGTAACCATTTCTTTTTCTGTTTGTTTGCCTCCTTCATCACGCGTCTCGTTGGCAACACCTTTGCACACACCAACCTTCTGTTCAAACCGTATCTTTGACCACATGATTCGAAATTGGTATCATCAAATAATTCTCTAGAGGTTACTTTATATTTGTAAATGATGTTTTAGAAATATTACGTAACTTCATTGAATGTCTAAACATAATAGCACTTCATTCACACTTTTACATATTATGGTCTAGTATGCTTCTAAGTACAAATCAACTCTTCATAATTTTCAACCTTTGCATATTTTTTCCAAATGCAATATTTTGCTTTAATCATTTTCAGTTCACCTACCCAATCTTACATGATTATCATGATAATATTTATACATTCATCTAGACGCATATTTCATTAATTAAATCTACACTCAAAATTTTAAATTAGACACTAAAAAATATTCAGAAATAGTTATAGAATAATCATGTTAGCCAAATTAGTGTACATTTAGTTTATCCTAATATAAAATTTTAAAAATTTATATTTATTAAAGTGAGTATTGATAAAATTAATATAACTTATTTTTAATACTTATTTAAGTTAGTATTGATTTATTAAACTTAACGTGGATTTAAGTTACATTATTTTATTTAATTTTAGTTCTTATATTTATTTACGTAAACTCCATTAGACAACTTTAGTGTAATTTGTTTTTAGCATTGATTTAAGTTCACGTTTTAACGTTTTAACTAATGCTAGTTTAATTTAATTTTAGCATTTAATTTAATTAATTGAACTACTTTTATTTATTTAAATTAAAGTGAATCTAATAGAAAATAGTATAATACTTTTAATATTGATTTAAGTTAATACTAGTTTAGACAATGTTAATTTTGTAATTTATGTGTTTCCCTCATTTAGAATAAAATGAACAGAGAACATAAATAAGTCTTAGTTCAAAGATTTATTGTGAAAAAAAAAAAGAGTAGTTATACTTTGACAACTCCCAGGTGGCACACACCCACTTTACAACCTTATGTGACACTGATGTGGCCAAGATAAATGAGGTGTAAAAGAACATTCCAGCGTGGCACTGAGAGTCATTTTTAGGGTTTACATGTTTGGAGTTTTATCTAAAACGCTACCTAGCATATTCCATCAAGGGTTGAGAAGCAGTGAGTTTGAATCTCAGATCTCTTGAATCTCGCCACTACTATCGCCGCCGTTGCAGTCGTATCCGCTGTTGTCACCGAAGTTATTGTCGCCGCCGTCGATTCTCGACCACCTTCGATTCTCTCACCACCGTCGCTCGCCACCGTCGATGGTCTCCCACCGTCACTCGCCACCACAACCACTCTCACACGAAATCTCCCTTATGCAAATGGGTGCACTAGACTCCTTTCATGTTTCAAATCCTAAATTTAGATACTTAAAATCTAATTATGTCATTTCATAACAAAAAACCCTAAATGTCCTTCAAAAAGAAAAGTCTCGTTTTATCCTTATCCACGTGTACAATTAAACCACGTCAGTAGTTGGCATCTGGTTGTATGCCAGCTGTGGTTGTCAAAGCAAAGTTTTCCGAAAAAAAATATAGTTATTTATGAGAGTATAATTTGTATCAATGAGACTTTAAGATTTCTCTCTTATTTTTTATATAAATATTCTCACATTCAACTTCTCTCGTCACATTGTTTTCTTTGTTTTGTATAAGATGGAATCTCACAAAATCTCTCTCCCACAAAGAGTAGTTATTTTTTTTTTAATCTTCATTCTAATTTTCTTTTCTAATAAGAAAGCCACACATTAATATGTTATGTTGCAACATACTATAGTTTGCTAGCATAATTATATTCTATTAAACATGAAGTATAAAATAATTTAAATTGTATCTGAAACATTTAATACAATTTATAAACTAATTAGTAATAATTTATTAGATATTTAACATATGAGATTATGCAATGAGAATATTAGAAATTAAAAATCAAGTTAAAACTTAGTGATGAAACAACTTTGACTTAGTCAATGCTATTTTAGAATGGGCCTTTGAAAGCTAACACTACTAAATTATTGTTTATGATTTTAGAATCTAATACATATGTGACACAATTATGATATCATTAGCTAATCAATGCTAGTTTTTGCTTGATAGCATCGACTTTTGATTGAAGTTAAATGTTTGTTTTCTTAAAGTGAGATTTATCATAAATTTCCATATAATATAGTAATTTCGCATAAAAGTTTACTAAATTAAATGTAATTCCTTAAAACGTGAATTGATTTCTCCACTTCTTCACAATGCTATAAACTACGAAAGAGTTTTCTATCTTTTAAGCCCCTCTTTGCATAGTACCAAATTATTTGTTATGTAAAATTAATGTATGGATCCTCATGCATAATTACACGAGTTTAATCACCTATGTTAGTTTTGAAATATCTTATGCAACTTCATACTTGTAAATAAGATATGCCCTATGAACTCAAAATCCTTCTTCGAATGGACACTTTATCTTCCAAATGGATATTATTATTTTTTATAATTAGATTAGTTGTGCTTGACACTCTTCCCATAAACACTCTATATACCTTGCATTATTGGTTGATATTTTAGCCTCCCATAATCTCTACGTAATCTCACTTTGTTGGCTATTTTTGTTCAAATAATGTTGAGTATGTTAGCTTTGTTGTGCATGTTTACCAACCATATCTATGAGTCTTCCCTCCTTCTAGCATCTCACATTTACCATCAAATATCTTAGTTGTCTCTTTCACTTATTTCTCATTCAAACAAAAAACTCCACCACTTAAATTTACATCTCCATTATTCGTTGTCCCATCTTCTCATTGTGTCCATTAGTGTCGTCTAATGTTCTAAAATTCGAAACTCCCTAGGAAACTTACATGTAAAACTCTCATTTCCTTTTGCATGTATTGACCCAAGCCTTGTCTTAATTTTCATTTCTTACTCTCCATTCCCTCATTTGGTGAAACCATTTTCTATTAGACTACCCCATACATTTCTTATATCTTTCCACCACATCAATGATCCTTTAATATCTTCGTCTACTTCTAAATTTCTATATGCTTGGATTCTAAGATATCTCTTTATAAACTATGTGGTTGGTGGAATAAGTCCCATTTCCATTTTGCAAAAGAGCATGATTGAAAATGCCCACTTGTTTGATTTCTAATCCTCAATGATATCTAGGTTGACATTCCTTTTGTCAACTCACCTAATGTATTTTCCTCTAAGTCTCTTTCCTTACCTAAAGAAAAATACTTTGTATGCTAATTATTCTTTCTACAACAATTTTTTTGAAATATTAAAGAGAGAGTTAAAATAGAGGTAATGACTACAAGACTTATTCTATAACACGTACCTTTTTCGTAACGACGTGGTCCTATATTTCCACCTTGGTAGTTTCCTTTTTCACTTTTTCAATCATTAACCCCCTTGTGCTCACCCTTCTCGAATTTTCCTTTAATGGTATTCATAGATAAAAATATGATAGTATATTACTTTATAATTTAACACACACACACCCCTAACGGTGTCAAACTCCTATATTCAAATCACTCAAAATATCTTTTAGCGAAATTTACTTTCAATCTTGAAACTAAGAGCATCTCATATACATTCATGCCTGAGATGTTAGCCAATGTAGCTTCGCGTATAAATTTTGTATCATTTATATTACATTTATAGCTTGAAAACACATTTTTGTCATTGTCTCCCTCAGTATTCAAGTTCCTAAAATGATAAACAAAAATGGTTGTAGTGGATCACCTTGATGAATTCTCATGTCAAACTCTTTCGTGGGACTTTCATTAACCAAAACTAACACACAACTAGAAATAAGGCATATCTTAACAATTTCTCTTGAAACCCTAACCTCTTAATAGTGTAATGTAGGAAAGTCCAACTTAAAACTAGTCATTTCCTTCTCTTCCTATTAGTTTTATCAATAATTTCACTCATAATCATGGAGCTATCTCTACAAAAAGGATGCTTTATCCTTGTCAATGGCTTTTATAAGTTTATTTTCTTATCTCTTAAGTAGGATCTTAGAGTATCTCTGACAAAATATGTTTGAAATGTGCTCTTCAATTGTTTAGAGTTTTGAATCAACTATAGTATTGGAGGATTGTGACATGTCCATCATAATTCCCTAAAGTGTTTTTTAGTTTCTTATAAAAGCAATTGCTACTTTACAATAATAAACAATATTTTATTCCTTTACCTCTAAAAAAAACATCAACACAAATAAAGAAGAAGAACAAATGAAATCAAAGCATGCAAAATGATGCAAACAAACATGAAATCAAACCAAATTCACAAACATATATAAACCACAACATCACAAATAGGTCAAAATCAATTAACCATGAACAAATCAAAATCACAAAACTACCAAACTAGGAGTAGTAACGCTCCATGGTGATTTCCACCAATGCGATGATCTTCACCTTGAACGCCTTATAAATGCAACAATCTCCACCTTGGGAAAAGTACAATGATTGCTACCTTGAACACCCTAAAAACACTACAATCTCCAACTTGAATGCCTTAGAAACGTGACAATCTCCACCTTGAATGCCCTAAAGACATGGCGATCTTCCCTTCATATTGCCTAGGGATTCCTTAGAGACGCTTGATATTTACCTCAAACACGAAGTGGAATTGTAGTTGCAGGAAGGCTATCAAAGGAAGGGGAAGGGAAGAAAGGGAGAAGGGGAAAGAGAAAAAGAGAAAAAGGTTGAAAGAATGAAATATTGGATAGAAAAAATAAATCGTTTGAGTCACAATGTTAAAATAGTTATAGCATTGGATTTTTTTTTTCAATAAATTAGAACATTAAATGCAAAGGTTTTTACAATATAAAAACATGTTCAATGTGAAAATAATATTCACATAAGTAATAACAAACTCTTCTGTATTGTTAGACTTGAAACACTTAACCTTGACCCTAAACTATGTTTTAACCATTTGAAAAAAAAGAGATATAACATTAACAACTTTAGATTTGTGTATGAAAAAAAATATTCAAGTAAAACAGCTACAATCATCCACCAAGATTAGAAAAAAAATGTTTTGTCATCATAAGTAGGTTTTAGCAACAGTGGGCTGCTATGATGATTTGATGAAGCCAACCAAGTGAAGGAGTTCAAGACCCTATGAGCTTATGTGGAATGCATGAAGACTTCATGAAGATTGAAGACTTGGTCTAGAACTTAAGAGTGTGTGTTGTGGGGTAAGGTTGAGGTCTAATTAGTGAAGCATGCAATCTTAATCAATGATAAGCTC
>Ga0099825_1002720_pt1 | contig 23574 bp, 24 predicted proteins | sample SiratroredBW_FD_76838 | JGI IMG/M metagenome (GOLD analysis project Ga0099825, IMG submission 76838) | Root nodule microbial communities of legume samples collected from California, USA - Siratro red BW | ecosystem: Host-associated > Plants > Roots > Nodule | place: USA: California | collected... | reverse complement strand
TATATATATATATATATATATATATATATATATATATATATATATATATATATATATATATATATATATATATATATATATATATATATAGTATAGGTCTCTATACATTAAAGTGAGTTGTTTTCAATATTTATACAATTGACAAAAATAACTCAAATAGTAGAACAAAAAAATATATAAATGAGTGCTTCAAATTATTTAACAGAATCAATTAATTTAGTCAAGCTTAAGAATCTAGTTAGTAGACCTATTATAGTTAACTTTCTCTTTCGTACCTCCCACAAGCTATAAAAGGACGAAAAATGTTTGTCTTCTCAGTTTGTGAAAAAAAAGAAAAAACTGAGAATATTTTATTTTCAATTGAAGGAAGAAAAATGAAATAAAGTGTCAGAAAAATTTACACTTGTTTGTTCAAAGAAAAAATCATATGAAAATAAAAATTTCTTATTTAAAATTAATTAATTAATTAATTATAAATTTATAAAATTATCTATATATTTATTGGGAAGATATGAAAGAAAAAACTAATCTAGAAGATGATAGTTTAATTTACGTTTTCCATTACTTTCTTCTTATATTTAGCTGTAAATAAAACATGTGATCTAACTAGAAATAACATATTTCTTTGCTACTCTTTTTATTAATTATTAAATAAAAGAAATGTTTTCTTTTTTGTCATTTCTTTATTAATCCCTTTTTCCTTTTCACTTTCTCATCTCTCATGAACATGCCAGTGATATAGTTATTAATGGAGAGTGACAATTATTAATTACATGAAGAGAGCTTTGAGTTTTGCTGTAGAAAGTAGTAGAAAGAGCAAACTGTGATATTGAGATGATGCAACTAATAGTCAACCAATACTATATATATTTAGCTGAAGAACATAACACAATAGTTTGTTTCTTGGTTGATAATAGAATTTCAATGCCTTTTTTTATTATTGTGTTAATTTTAAATAACAATTTTATAAATTGTTATAATTTTAAGGATTGATAGGAATTAGATAGGAATATAACTTTTAAATAAAGAATGATGTTCAAGTGAAAAAAAATGGTAACTATCATATGAAATTATAGATTAGATTGATGAATAATATTTTTTTAGCTGTCTTTTTCTATGGTTGTAATGTTAAAGGTTCTTATTATTTCATATGAAATTATAGATTAGATTGATGAATAATATTTTTTTAGCTGTCTTTTTCTATGGTTGTAATGTTAAAGGTTCTGATTATTTTATATAGTTTTACACAAAATTTTTATAAAAGTATCATTACTAACTGGAAAGGTGAAGAGTACAATAAATTATTAATAAAATCCCAACTCCTATAAGATAAATAAAAATATGAAGATTTTAATAAAGTAATAGTAACAAACTTGAAAATAAATGTGGTTATAACCAAGTTAAAATGAGTATTAATTACAATTGAAAGACCTCTTATTTATTTACCATTTTTTAAAATCCTAGAGTCATTAAAACATATATTTAAGAGGTCTAATCTTGTACACCTAACAATACTCTCTCTATCTCTCTCCACGAATCAATTTATAAAAAGTGAAATTTGAAGGATAATTTAATTTTATAACATGAAATTTGTATTTTTGAGCTTTACGAGAAGTTGTATGTTATAATTTGTTGAGTATGTGTTTAATTGAGTTTGGAGTTAGAAGACGTGAGATTAGAAGAGTGATGATGAGAATTTTGAAGTAACCCAGATTGAAGGAGGAAGTAAAATGGTGATGGTAATTTCGATGTGGGACTAAGTAGGTGGGTGGAGAGGAAGGTAAGGGTGAAAAGCGGTATTAAGAGTATAATATGATGGAGTTGTTGTTGTTCTCTCTCTCAGTGTCACGCTCATCCATTAACAGACCTTATTACACTGTCATACTCTCACCTCCCAATGGATCCTCCTCTCATCACCGACTCCACATTCTCCCCCGCTTACACCCTCGCCGATATTTGGCTCGGAGCTCCCCCTTTTCCCCCCTCCGACCACCACTTCTCCAAGGTCCTCCACTTTTCATTTCTTCATTCAATACTTCTTTTTTCAACACTCTACTTCCTCAATTCAAGTTCAATACTTTCAGCTTTTTTTCAGTTCCCAAATGTTTGGAATTTCGCCAACTGTACCTAACTTATGTTGTGTTTCACTGAAAGAGTCGCAATTCCAAGTTGTATGAACTGTTTGAGTGAGTGGTGTTGTCAACTGTAGGGTTTAGTCTGAGTATGTTTAGGTTTTTGGTGAATTTGAATTGTTGTAGTGTTTGCCAAGAGATGTTGGAAAGAAAAGTTTGAAGCTTTACTTTTAAAAATTGATTTTTCTGTCTTTTTTGTTTTCTTTTTCTGTTTTTTCTATTTTCTTTCAAAGTGAGGAGCTGGGTTCTGACTGCTGCATTGCGTGGAAATTTGAACAGAATGATTGTGGTAGCAGTAAACGGATGAAGGTGGAAGGGTCCAGCGTTGAAAATGATGGTTTAAAAGCTGAAGCAGAAACAAGTTCTGTGAGTGGTAACAAGTCAAGTGAACAAAGCACCATACCTTGTGACGCATCTAAGCAAGACTATATTCACGTGAGAGCAAGAAGAGGCCAAGCTACTGATAGCCACAGTCTAGCTGAAAGAGTAACTCGCTTTCTTTTTATTTCTTGTCTCTTTCAAGTTTTGCTTGCTATTGGGCATTTTTCCTTGATCTACAAACAAATGAAAGTGTTTTTGTTTCTTTTGTTTTTATTTACTATTTGTTCACAGGCATGCCACTTAACACCACCTGTTTTTGCAGGCAAGAAGAGAAAAAGTCAGTGAGAGAATGAAAATTCTTCAGGATTTGGTTCCAGGGTGTAACAAGGTAATTAATCATAATATTCTGTTGGACCATCACAAGGTTATTGCTTATATTTTTCTTTCATTGTTGTTTTTCTATTTCTTAATGTTCAGGTAATTGGTAAAGCACTAGTCCTAGATGAGATAATCAATTACGTACAGTCGCTGCAGCGTCAGGTTGAGGTGGATTTCTTCATCTTTCTATCACTTCTTAGTATTTTCACTCAATGATGTTTTCTTTTTAACTTCCAATCTAATTCTGTAAGTCAAACAAATTGCGTTTTGTAGTTCCTTTCTATGAAGCTTGAAGCAGTTAATTCAAGGATGAACATGAGCCCTAACATAGATGGGTTGCCTTTAAAAGATGTAAGTCTATCAACTTTGATGTTGATCATATTGACTTGTAATATTCAATTAATTTCCACTTGCATAAGGTTTAAACATTATGCAAATTGTATTTGTTGGTTGCTGTCAGCTTTTGGAATACTGCAGAAGAAATTTATCCTGATGCTTTGTCTGGATATTGTTTCGTAAATTATTCTTCTTGACTACTTTTACTTGAAAAGTCAAAAGCTAATAGGATAAAGTGATTTCTAACTTGTAAGTTTATGGATCCGTTTGTGACATTGTTCTCACTGATCAGTTGACAAAGCTCAATTGAAGTCAAGTGGTATGGAACAAGCAGAGAGGAATTAAAGAAAAGAAAGGAAAGGAATTGAGGGAGGAATGCAGAACCAGTGTTGAGCTGGGAAAAGAATAGATCAGAATGAGAAAACCGATGATAATGTTGGTGTATAGTAATCCATAATTTGGATAAAACAGCTTGGTTAGCAATCTAATGGCTCTAGTATCATCATATGACATCTTCAGAATAACTGAAGGCCTATCAGCAGAAAAGAAGGATTGAATCAGCATATAATTACCCTGATCTTGTCTCCCATTTAACATCTATTTTAGATGGAACAAGTTCTGATGATCATCCTTCATGGAGAAGATAAAAGGTTGAAGCTTTCACCTACATCATCTTGAAGCGTTTTGAGAATTTTTGTCTCCAATACTGTTGATAATTGTTCTTCATTTGGGTAGAAGTGCATTGGAACGTGCAAAAGTGCAATTGGGAGTTTGGGACTCACAAATATGATGTATGTGGCAAGATTTATCTCAAACTACATGAGGCTAAATCCTCTGAAATTCACTCTGGCAAATTCCAAATTTAGCTCTATTATGAACTTGATTCGAACATCTTCGAGGGAATGTGACCTTAATTTCCACCAGATTTAGAGTTCAATTCTAATTTTCATATTGTGATTTTATAGTTATTGGTGTATCATACCAATCATAATCATGAGTAGAAACTAGTGGAAACTATAGATGTTTGATCTCACATAATAACTTAAATCCACAATATAACCAAATTACACAAACACTAGTCCAAAACAATTCTCAGTGAAAATGATTCCTAGTGTTTATCTCAAAGATGAATATTGTCAATTAGAACTATATTTTCTTGTGTCTCGGTTTGTATCTATACCAAATTAGTTAGGACTAAAACATTTTTTCCTAATGAATGTGGTTACTGTAATATCATGATCTTGATCAGTTAATAAATTGTTTCAGGTTGGTGGAACTCCACGATTCGACATTGGTGGAATGATATTTGGATCACAAGCAGCAAGGGGGTATGCTCAGGGATCACATCCTGGATGGCTGCATATGCAGATAGGTGGTGGTTTGAGAGAACAACATAATTCAGAGAAGTCTCATTGGGAATGAGAGATCAATTAATAGGTTTGATTTTCTACTAAAAAACAAGAAATAGTGGGTTGGTTGCATAGTGTGCTTTGTTAACAACCTAGTTGGTTTGTATTTCCATTGTTATAGAATGATATAACTTATATAGAAAATGCATCTAAATAGCATATGCTTCACTATATGAGCAATCAGCAACTAGAAAACAATCTTAGTGTGGTTATGGCTTTTAGTCCCTGCTGTGATAGGATTCCTACCTCTTGGTTTGATTTGTATAATGATATATATTGCAGGTATGCATTTGTGTATTTTGAATGATGACAATAACTTTGAATTGTTTATTTCTACTAGTGTTAACACAGAGACTTTAATATTTGTTTGTTCTTTTTGTCCTTTTCAATCATTTTTACAACAACAAAATAATTTTTTTTCTCCCACTGATATAGAATTAAGAATACAATGAGAGATATCAGTAAAAGGTTTCTCAGAATAAAAAAAAAAAAAGATTGAGTTTCTAATAAACAAGTCTACAACAAAGTGATCTTTATCCTAACAAGTTGAATTAGACTTCATAAGTTTTTGTTTGTGTCCTTTTTCAATTTTCTTACAAAAGGAAAAATATTTTTTTCCATTAATATAGAATTGACAGTACAATAACAGATATTAAGTTAAAAAAAAATTCACAATAAGAAACAGGATTGAGTCTCAAGCTCACACATGTACTGCAGAATTATCCAATCTCTTAACAAATTAAATTGAGTAAAAAAATTGATCTTATCAAGAATTAATCTACATTGTTGTCTATCTATAGTAATATCAACACAATATAAAATAATTTGAATGTTTTTGTCTTCTTCAATATATAATTATGAATACAATTAGGTATTTTAGCAAAAAAATCTTAAAATAAAGATTGAGTTTCTGGTTAATAAATGTACCCACAATTATTTTATTTCTAACCAAATAAATTGAGTAAGATGGATACAATCTCAACATAACTCTGATCTGATTTAGAATTAGACCACACTATAATATCTGGTCCTTTCAGCATTAAGTTCTAGATTGTTGACTATCTATAATATTGTCAACATAATCTAAACTTTTTAAGAAAAATCTTCTTTAAATCTTTTATCACAATGTCACTTTTCTATAAAATAGAATTGCAATTTGCAAATACAATTAAGTCTATCAGAGAAAGTTTTCTCAGGTTAAAATAGATAAAGTTTATAGCCAACATGTATACCACAAAATTACCATATGCTCAACATGCATGAATACGATCCTCCTGTCTCTGCTTCCATTGTCTGAATCTGCTTATGAATTCTGACGGTTGACAAAATAGGTTAGTGCTTCCATTGTCTGAATCTGCTTATGATTTCTGATGGTTGACAAAATAGGTTAGTCTGATACATTTTTGTGAAAAACCAGAAGAGACCGTCAAAGTCCACCTTACCACTCCTAAAGTTTGATGAAAACTAAACGGAAATATATAGAGATTTGGAAGCAAAGGTAGCACTATGGTATTATCAGCTTTTTGTACGATCATGGAACTGGGAAATACAATAAAATGAAAAGTAGAATCTCAATGCATGCTAATTCCCCTAATTTGAGTCTTGGGGCCGCAAACTTCATTTCCATTACGCAATATTCTCTTCTCCTTCCCAATCTCTATTTCAATTCCCAATCTTTATTTCAAAGCCCTGTTGTCCCCACTTTGTGCATGTTCCCTCGTTATGTTCGCTAATTCTGTTACAACAGAATTCTACGTGGTAATCATTGATCCATTTGGATGTTTTCTTGATATGTTGTCCACGTTCGTTTTTCTTCGCTACATGTTGATTTTTGGCTCTTTCCTCTTGGGCTGCTCTCTCTTCTTAGGCCTCCTTCTGGCTACTTGCATCTTCCCACTCTTGGTTCATATCATTACTTTTCCCCTCCACAATGACCTTGTCCTCAAGGTCAGGGGCTGGAAATTCCTTGAGCAACTCAGTCCGACATACCCATGTGGCATCTTCCTTAGGTAAACCCACCCATTCGACTAGGACTTGCAATGTGCGTTTGCCTTCGATATCAACGAATCGTCGATCAATGATAGCGGCTGGGTGTAATTTTAGTGTGGATACCGGCGTAGGCATCGTAGGGATAGTTGTCGGAAGTTTCCCTTGACAGGCCTTAAGTAAGGACACATGAAAAACAGGGTGGATGCTCAAATCTTCTGGTAACTTAAGTTGATATGCTACGACTCCTACTTTTTGCACGATTTGGTATGGACCAAAGTAACATTTGGCCAACTTAAAATTGAGCCGTCTTGCTAGGGATTGTTGTCAGTATTTAGCAGTTTAAGCAATACCCAATCTCCCATTGTGAAAACTACATCTCGACACGTTCGGTCAACATGCTTCTTCATTTTCTCTTGCGTTTGTTTCAGCTGATATTGGAGTTCTTGATCCAATGTTGTCCGGGCACAAAGGAGCTCATCAACCTCTGCAATGGCGGATAAACTGGGCACATATCCCAGAATAACCTATGGGGAAAAACCATATAATGCTTCAAACGGTGTCATGGCAATACCTGTATGGAACGAAGTGTTATAACTGAATTCAGCCCATGGCAGATGGGTGACCCATTTATGAGGTTCCTAGTGAGAGTAAGCACTTAGATACTGTTCCAAACAACGATTAACGACTTTGGTCTAGTCGTCGCTCTGCGGGTGGCAGGCAGAGCTGTAATGCAGTTGCGTTTCGCTGAATTTAAAAAGTTGACACCAAAACTTGCTTATGAACAGAGGATCACGATCCGAGACAATGGAGGTAGAAATCCATAGAGTTTCACCACTGTGGATATGAATACTTGAGCTATTGTTTTGGCTGTGAAACCGGGTTTGAGCGGTAGGAAGTGAGCAAACTTGCTAAAGCGATCTACGACTACACAAATGGTGGTATAACCTTCCGACTTGGGCAACTGTGTAATGGAATCCACAGAGATGTTCCTCCATGGTTGAGTTGGAACATGTAAAGGTTGAAGTAATCCTTACAGCTTGCCCGTGGCATACTTAGTGGTCTGACAAACTTCACAACTCTTAACATGATTGACTACATCTTGTTTCATGCGTAGCCAGAAAAATAAAGTACTTAGCACAACAAATGTCTTTAACACTCTCCCATGACCGGCTTGAGGAGAGTTGTGGAATTCCCATAGAAGTCGGTTTCAAATCGCCTCATTGTCGGGTACCCACACACGACTGTTACATGTAATCATACCCTCCCGTGTGGAAAACGATGAGTCAAGTACCCTGTTGGCCTATTGTTGTAACTCTTGCATTTCCAATTGGGATTGATTAAGCTTAACAATTTGAGAGATGAGAGGCGACTGGATAGTGGAATAATTTTGTAGAGTGGCCTCGGTTGTTAGTTCTTCCTTCCGAGATAAAGCATCCGCCACTTGATTTAATTTACCAGGCCTGTATACGATTTCATAATTGAACCTGAGAAGCTTGGTCATATAGAATTGTTGCTCCGGGGTGAGAACCACCTGTCTCATTAAGTCATGAATACTTTTGTGATCGATCTTGATGCAGAACCGTTTACCTAAAAGGTAGTGCCGCCACTTCATCATTGCTTCAGTAATGGCGTACAACTCCCGAACATAAGTTGAGGAGGCGACCATTTTGGGACTCAATTTATGGCTAAAGTAGGCCACCGGTCGTACCTCTTGGGACAGAACAACTCTGATGCTGGTACCTGAGGCATATGTTTCCACCACAAACTCTTTTGAAAAATCCGGTACTGCGAGGACTGGAGTGTTCATCATCAGACTTTTCAGTTTCTGAAAGGCCGACTCGGTCTCAACATCTCATCTGAAAGCATTTTTCTTGAGCAATTCGGTCAGAGAAAAAACTACATTAGCATAGCCACGAACAAATTTTCGATAGTACCCCGTGAGTCCTAAGAAGCCGCGGAGCTGTTTTACACTAGTGGGGGTCAACCATGCACTAATTGCCTCTATCTTTGTTGGATCAACTCTCACTCCTTCTCCATTAATGATATGACCGAAGTACTCTAATTTATGTTGAAGGAACATACACTTAGACCTCTTAACGAATAATTTATTGTTGTGCAGCAATTTGAAGGTAAGGTCTAGATGGTACATGTGATCCTTTCATGTCCGACTGTAGACCAAGATATCATCGAAAAAAACTGCTACAAATCGTCGTAAATACGGTCAGAACAACTTCATGGTAGCCTGAAAAGTTGTGGGGGCATTGGCCAAGCCGAACGGCATGACTACCAACTCGTAGTGACCCAAGTGAGTGCGAAAAGCCGTTTTATGGATGTCATCTCTCGCCATAAGAATCTAGTAATACTCGGAGCAAAGGTCGAGCTTGGAGAAATACTTAGCCTCATTTAAGTTGTCTATGATCTCATCTATGGTCGGAATCGGAAACTTATCCTTCACTATTATAGCATTTAGTGCTCGGTAATCTACACATAATCGCCATGTGTCATCCTTCTTCCTCACCAACAATACAGGGCTCGAAAACACACTGTGGGAGTCCTTAATGATGTCAGCTTTTAACATCTCATCCACAAGCCTTTCAATCTCCCCTTTCTCGTAGTGAGGGTATCGGTAGGGCCTTACATTTACGGGTTTTGCTCCTGGTTCCAAATGAATTCAGTGGTCTATGGACCTTTGGGGTGGTAAGCCTTCGGGCTCGGCAAAGACAACACCATGTTTCTGTAGAAGTTGTTGCAACTCCCTATCATCTCTCTCAGGAGGACCATTTCGATTTGTCAAGTTGTGTATCTTTACCTGTAAGTGGTACATGCATGCTACTCCTTGGACGACTACCATTTTTTTAAACGCCGCTCGACTTAGCGGACCAGTGTTGAGGGCCCCTGCCCCTTGTAATTCCACTATTTGCATATCTCTTTCAAACTTCATTGTCAAGTCTCGGTAGTTTAGTGTAATGTTACCAAGAGTCCCAACCATTGAACCCCGAGGACCATGTTGGTACCATTCATATCTAGTTCGAAAAACTCCGCTATAAACTCATGCCCCTATAGTTGAATGGGGACCTCCGTATATTTAACATGGCATTCTAGAGAACTCCCACTTCCCACCATCTCTTGAAAACCTGAAATTTCTGTCGCCACCAAATTCAAACCTTCTACAAACATGGATTTGATGAAGTTGTGGGTGCTACCCCCATCAACTAATATCATCACAGGTTTCTCTTTGCATGATCTTGACACTCTAAGTATGCGTGGGTGATACACCCTCGTCATGATGTTGAGACTGATTTCGGGGGCCATTATCACGGACCATCTTTTACAAAAGGCTCCTCCTCCCATTGATCTCTCACTCTCTTCAACTCTTCCAACTCTTCCTCTTCTATCAACAACAAACAAAAAACCTTGCACCTATGGTCGAGCGAGTACTTCTCATTGCAGTAATAACAGAGTCCCCGCTCACGGCGGCTCCTGATTTCTTAGGTCGATAGTTTGCGATAAGGATTTTTGTTGATACTCCCTATACTCTCGGTGAAAGACGAATTGGAAGTCGGTTGAGTTCGTGCATTTTGTTTTGTAGTTGGACTGGTGCTGCGATTGGATACTCAGGAATTCTGGCTAGAATTCTGAGAGCGAGTTAGTCTTATCGAGTTGTTTGTTGTCTTCTCAAATGAATTCCTCGTATTTCTATTTCCTGGGGGTCTTCCTAGCTATTGCATGTATAGTTGTTTCTGCTCATAGATCTTTGCAATGGACATGGTGCTTGCATAAGACACCAGTTGAGCTAGCAACATGTCATACTTCAAGTGATCTTTTAGTCCAACAATGAAAAACAAAACCAACCATTGTTTGATTAGCCTGGTCACCTGATTTGATAGCTCCTCAAATTGTGACTGATTCTCCCCTACAGATGCCGTTTGTTTGAGTTCCTTTAGAGCAGTTCTAGGGTCATGGTACAGGTTGGCTGCAAAACGTAACCTCAATCCCTTCAAAAACTGTTCCCAAGTTTGTTGCACACGGTTGTTATCTATCCAACAATACCACGAGTAAGCAACACCATTAAAGTGGAATGAATTCGTTGTTCTTCTGCCAATGGATACAACTCAAAATATTGTATCCACTCCTCAACCCCTTCGCCATCGAACATCGAAATCTCCACTCTCACTCCCAGAGGTCCTCGGAAGTGAGTTACCTCTCGATTCTCGGAATGCTCCTCTTGCCTCGATCCTTCTCTCTCGAGGGTAACCCTCGTGTTGGTTTCCCATTTGTCAAAAGCTCCTTGACCATGTCCATTAAAGCGGCAATCTGACCCTGCAACTTAATCTGTCCTACCTTGAGCTCATGGATGACATCTGTATTTCCTTTCGTGGTAGTTTTCATTCGGGACATACAAGTTCCCTTAGCCATGGTGAGTTTCTTATGACCTCTCAACGAAAGCACCAAAATGATGAAAATAGAGAGATTTGGAGGCAAATGTAGCATTGTGGTATTATCAGCTTTTTGTATGTTCATGCAATTGGGAAATACAATAAAATGAAAAGCAGAATCTCAATGCATGCTTGTCGCGACCTCATCGACGACGGCCGATGGCGATCCGGAAAAAAAAATGGAGATATGAGGTGAAAAGAAAGATATGGAGTCGCTACCATAATTTATTATGGGAAACTATGGAAAAGCATAAAAAGAAGGAAATGGTTTGCGAACCAGAGATGAGTTCGGTTACGCGTGGGAAAGGTATTAGTACCCCCTACAAAGCTTGTCTTAAGACAATACCTTTAATCAAATGAGCAAGATCAAATGTGATTTATTAAATGTTTATTTTTTCCAAAAATATAAATGAAATACCATCAAAGAAACAAATAAGAACAAAACAATAATTTTTAAATTAAAGGACTCGACAAGGATTGACCTTGCTCCTACGTATTTCTATTTGTGATAGAAAATCAGGGCTCATGTAGTTTTAAAAGAAAGTTTGGTTATTGAGGAATTTGATACTTTTCAGAATTTTCGGTATTTTTATAATTTTTATTATTTTTTATATTTTTGAAAATTAGATTTTATTTTTAGATATCGTTATACGCGTACGACCTTTTGATAATCAAACAAAATTAAATCTTGGCGAATTAAATCTCATGACTCGAACGGTCATTTAGGAATTCAACCCAAAAATTTAAAATAAAATCCCGCATGACACGTACGACCATTTGGAGATTTAATTAAAAGTTAAAAGTGAAAATGTGAGCATATAATTGTGAGAAATGTGAAAAATACTGTGAAAAGTTAAAAGTATAATGGGTTATTACAAATTATAGTGAGCCCAATTTCCTCTCTTTTTTAAGAAAATGTGTGGTGCATATAATTGGAGTATGTTGGGCTCAAATACAAGTGCTTCTTCCTGCACCTCCAAGTGTTCTTGGGGCACCTCCAAATTTTAAAAGAATTCCAAGTTTCATTAAATTATCATACTATCCTTGATTTTGAAAAATAATAAAACAATAAAACAGTAGATGGAGGTAGGAGACGAAAGGTGAGATGATGGTGGTGCTACAAGGTTGTGCGTGGTAGTGTGGGTGGGTGTTATGCAACGTCGGTGGTGGAGGAGTGAAACTACGGCGGCACGACGGAGTAACAGCGGCGGAACGTCGTTTAAGATAAGTGGGGTGGGTTGGGATGTGTTGCGGAACCACCCATTCCACAACTTGTATACGGATCCTTATACAAGTTGCAGAATAGGTTGTTCCGCAACACGTTTGGACACATCCCAATGTATTGCGGAACCACCCATTCCGCAACTTGCATATGAATCTGTATGAAAATTACGGAACGACTGGTTCCGCAACACATTGGGAGGTGTCCAAACGTGTTGCGGAGCAATCCATTTCCCAACTTGCATATGGATTCGTATTCAAGTTGCGGAATAGGTGGTTCCGCAACAAAAACAGTTTGAAAATACCCCATCCCCAAATCGCAAATCCCACGAAATCTCCCCAAATACACTACAAATCTTACAATAGATAATGCGTATCTCAAATGGTTGTAAAATGTAGTAGTAATCGACAATTTCAGAATGAATTGGACACCTAAATCACAACTCGGAACTTGGGAGGTGATGCACGTAGTTGATGGAGTGAGAGAGGTTGAAGAAGAATGGTTTTTAATAATTGGAAGGGCAAAATGATCTGCACAATACAAAATTAAAGGTATTGTTGTCCGTTTTGCAAATTTTGGAGGTGCCCCAAGAACTACTCGGAGGTGCAGGAAAAAGCACTCCTCAAATACATGCAAGCCCAACACCATGGGGGTGCAGAACAAGGAAATACGTGGGGTGCCAAAAGCTTCTTTGGGCCATGGCCCAACTTCTCACCACCCTCCCTCCGTATCCTATCTCTCTTTTCTCTCATTACTTTACCCCTGCCACGCAATGCCATTATCATTGCTTGATTCAAATGTCTAAATTAGCTGAGCCCACGTCAGCATCTCAACTTCACGGATTCAAACTTATTCATTTTCCTTCTCATTCTCGAACCCTAAAACTATGCTAAAATTCTGGGTAGAAAATAGAGGATGATGAGTAATAGTGGCGCATAGGGTTGGATGATTAAGCATAGGTGGCGCCGATTGGGGGATGATGAGATTAGCAAAGAGCCTCGAGAGGCAGCTCGCGACAAAGGAAGTTAGAATTGGAGATGAAGCGAGGAGGAATCGAAGAAGAATGGTGGTGTGGGAGATGGTGTCGTCGTAAGGGTTTGGTTTCGTGGCGGCTAGGGCTTGCGATTGCTCGGAGGAAGATTAGTGGTGCTTGACGGCGTTCGAAAAGGATGGCGGTGCTGCGGCAATCGAGGCCGGCGGCAGGGTTGCGAGTAAGGTGTGACGGCGGTAGGGTGTGACTCGGCGACAAGGTGCAGGGTTCCCCATGGCAGTTCGGTGTTGGCGAGAGATGTTGAAGCTGAAGGCCTTGATGTTGAGGTGGAAGGCGGAGGTTTCGCGGAAGTTGGTGGAGGCAGCGGAAGAAGGGGTTGATGACGGTGACGGTGAGCGGTGGCCTGAGACTCGCGGAGGCTAGGCTCATGGTGGCGGCGCTTGAAAGGAGGAGGTGGAAGAGCTACCAGTGACGGCGAAGGCCTAGTTATCGACCTGGCGAGCCCGCGGTGGCATGGTGATGAGTGGCGGGTTTGGTCTCGAGGTTATAGTGGTGAGGTGCTGGACTCACGACGGTTCGGCGGTATCTCGTCGGCGTGAACGCGACTTGGGGTGATGTCGCGGAGGCTGCAATGCGCGATTGACGGTGACAAGAGCTCACAACAGCGAGGTCGAAGGCGGTGACAGAGGTTCATGGAGGGGCTGCGGTGCCTGTTTTGGAACTTGATGTATAAGAATGTCCAGAGGCAACGAACAGAACCAATCGCCGAGATGAGGGGTCATCGGCATCGCCGGAGGTTGTCGCGGTGGTCGGAGGTGATGGCTAATACCTCGCGAGCGGAGGTTTTCCATCACAATTCCCTTATGGCTTTTATTCTGATCTTTTTCTTTTTCATTTGATTTTTTTGTTTGATCTCAGATTCTGATTAGTTTCTTGGTGGATGAAGCGATGCCATGTGGGGTTCTGCGAATCTGGGTTTGAGTTTTCGTTGTTGGGTACTTTCAGGATCAATGTTGAGTATTCAGTAACGTGCTTGAGGCAACAATACTGGATCTTGATTGAGAATGTACCAGAGGCAGCAAACTCCAAGAAGGTAAACTATAAAATCTAAATTCTTTAAGACTAATCTAAATTCTATATACACAATTAAACGCATTCTCTCTAGAGAAAACTTGCAGCTAATTGAATCCTATTGCTATTGCTTATACAGGTTTAAATTAATGAATTGAACAAACACACGACAGAGGTAACCAATCAATTAAGAAAAGAAGAACATACCTCTTATGCTTCTTGTTTCTGCAAACTCAATTTCTTCCTCTTTTTCTTTCTGAATTTTCTCTGTAATTCTTCAATCTTTCTTCTTCTGCAATTGAGACTGTATCTGATCCTTCTTGGTTCTCAAGATTTTCTTGTGCTATATCTTGTAGAAAATGACCATGTATGCTCTGTGTACCTTACTGATGTGAATCTGTGAAAATGACGAATCCCCCTTTTAAAATTGAAATTTTAGTGTTTTATACCACGAATGATTAACCGTCTCTCACATATTCAAAGTTTCTGTTCCAAATTTCTATTTTTGTATTCTTAATAATTTCAATAATATTTTAACTAACTTTGCTAACTGTATGAAAGATAATCCCTTGCATTCAAGCGTTTTAACTCTCCTAATATTCAGAAAATGACAACAAAAAAACGTAAAAAAAAAAAAAACATTGCGAGTGCATAAGGCAAAAGTAGGCTAAAGCCCAAACAATAGGAACGGGTACTATGCGGTTCAGACAGTGAAAAAAATGATCCAATGCTCGCTAATTCTGTTATAACAGAATTTCACTGCAGGTTGATTTTTGGCTGCTGTTCTCTTCTTGGACCTCCTTCTGACTACTTGCATCTCCCCACTCTTGGTTCATATCAAAGTTCCTCTAAATTATCGATTTTTAGAATCAATGGAGCAACATAAGATATCATAGGATTTAAGTGTAGGAATATTAATTTCATACCATATTTTTTATTTATTAATCCAATAAATTCAACTAAGGAAATAATGTAGATGTTTTCTTTTATAATTATTATGCATGGATTATAATTATATATACATGAAATATGGTTATTTTATGTTATAATTTTTTAAGTATTATTATTTAGTTTATGTAAGTCAAATATAATAAAATGTATTCTAAAAGTATATTTGAATGACATAATATTTATTATAATCTTAATGATAGGATTATGCATGTTGTTTTACAAATTCATGTATTTTCTTTTCAAATATAATTTTACACATTTTCATAGCATAAATTTAAATCAAGTCAACTTATTCTTATTAGCTTGCTGTGGTTTAGATTGTGAAAATAAAAATGAAAATTCAAACCACTAAAACTGATTGGTTCGAAGATTTTTTTTTTACTTAAATTTTGATCCAAACAGGTAATTTTATTTCACGACTCTAGTAACGTTGCTTGCCTGTTATAACTTACATAAAGGTATGAAGTGGTTTATGCGTGTTTAAAATTTTGGAAAGGTATGTTTTTGTACGCTTACTTTTAAACTTATCTTTAATCCTTTTACTTTAATACTATTAAAAATATATGATTTTAATTTTTTAATCCAAATTTAACATTTGTTGACAACTTTTTATTATGAAAATGTTAATAAGAAATAAATTCACATAATATATGATATTAGTAATTTTTATATCTAAATTTAATATTTAATGACTTTTCTTTATCTTAACAAAATTAATAGAAAGACGATGCTCATCTATTTAAAATTTAAAAACTAATATCAATTTTTAAAATATAGGAATCAAAACTAACTAAATTTGACAAAAAATAGAGACAAAAAATGTGGTCCCTACATTTATATGTGAATGTCCAAAATCGTGTTGAAACATCGATTTACGTGATTTTAGTGGTTTTCCCATGTTTGATTTTTATGTGGAAGAATTTTCGAACGAGTTGAAACAACTATACGTAACTTCTACGCTGGACTGTATTTTATACTGAGTTTTATTAATAAAAACATCTAATCATAAATCACATCCCTACAAAAATAATTTTAACCAAAATCAATTTCACCAACACTCATCCAAACACACTAACAGTTTAGCCATCACTCCTATGAAATGGTTCAAATTTTTCGCACACGTTGCTCTGAAATGGCATTTTGACTCCTTGTTCCCGTATAGGAAACCTGAAATTTAAGAAATTTCTCTACCCCAAATAAATAAAAAGTCTAAAATTAACCGTGCAAGTTAAAGCATAACAATTCTTGCGTAAATACATGTGCTTTAGGAAAGTTAACTTCAAACTTCAGAGTTCAAATATAACAGAAAGCATACTGCATTTCAGATGAATCGAGTACTGAAACTTCCAATTTAATGCAGTCCAGTGTCATTCCATGAATTAGTTCTCCTTTGTTATACAAGATCCAAATCCTTTGGCGCCTTCCACAACTTCAGGAACCACAAAAATTTATTGAAGATATACTGTTGAAAGTTTTCAGGATCAGCTTTGAAGTCCAGTGTCACTGTTTAAAGGGATTAAAATTCACTGAATTCAACATAGCAAAAAATGAAGGGAGCTGTTAACCAATGTTCTTAGGGCATTGCTGAAGAAACATTTAATACTCTCCATTATCACAAACAAATCCTCGTGATAGCTTAAAGAAGAAAAAAATAGATTTAAAAGATACTAATGCTTCTACTCTTTTTTAAAAAATTAGAAGGTGAGAGTTGGTATATCAGTGTCTTTCTAACTTGGAGATCACAAGTTCAAATCTTGACAACAGCCTCTTTGCATGCCTGGTAAGGCTTTATACATCTACCTTCCCTCGGTCCCATGTGAGGACTGGATTGCTCTTTTTACCTTTATATTATGATTCCTTACTAAGATCCTAAGGATACTAATTAACAAATTCCCAAAGTAATTGAGTTTGTTCAGTCAGTCATACCTGTTTAAGGCATCTGTACTGATGGGAATCACACCTTCAGGAGATACAAGAGCATCAACCGGAAAATCAGATGAAGTAATTGGTATTACTCCTTCATCCAGAATTTGTTCAGAATATGACAGTGCAACTGCAAATCAAAGCCAAATTGCTAGATCATGTAACACATTTTTGTGAATTTGGTTCAACCAAAATCATGTATCCTGCAAGGAAGAACTGTATACCAAGCAACGGTTGCTTCCAATTCCGTGTCTTTGCCAAGTCTTGGTAATTCTTCAGGAAGGTATCATAGTAACTGTAGAAGGTGGATATTAACTGTAACAAACTTGAACTACGAATTTATATCATTTGTTACAAAAATAATATAATTCAGGAGTGAAGCATAAGAGTCTGTAAAGAAGTCACCAGTCTAACAAACACAGTTTTTGGCAATGGTTAATATAAGACACGGCAGAAGTACTAATTCAGCTCACAAATTTCAGGACAAGTGAGAATTTATATAATGAGGCAGATTTCAACTCCTTAGGTTAGACAGAAGAAATAAATATAAAAACCATACCCTCCACCACGACCTAAACGTCTTCCAGCTCTGTCAAATGCAAGTCCTGGAAGAAAAATAATACAAAATGATGAGCTACATTCAAACTAAGACAATAACAATTATGACAAACGTACCAGGTAAAAGGAACAAATCAACTGGATCATTTGCCTGCATAACTATACCAAAGAGATCTTTCAAACGGTTGTTGATAATGGCAATCAGGATTATAAGAAAATACAGTAAATGGAAGTCTACCCTACAAGAATCAGAAAAATCTTCATTCAATTGTTCCAATTGATTAATAGGCGAACGCAGGGATCCATTTCTAAGCATGAATTCAGAAGTCAATGAAAAAAGAACAAAACCAGCAAGCTACTTGCCATAAAAAATCAACAAACTCATTGTATAAAAACTTTGCTCTATTTACTGAAAAACCAAGAAACAAAGAGGGTAAAGAGAAGTACCATCTTCACGCGCATTTCCATCAGCATCAACCGGAGCAGGTTCTAAGATGTCCATTGAGTTCGCAACCAGATCATCAATTCGTGATATGTGGAGCATTCGCATGTGACTATTTTTGTCCTCCACGCGCGGCACATACAGCTTCTTTCCACCTGCACGAGCTCAACAATATTCGGAGGAAGCGCGTCAAAAACGCTCAACAACAACAGGTTCTCAAGAAAAAGCACATAATACGAATAACTGCGTTTTTCAACAATTAGTACCACTATCATCACTTTTATGCTGCAAAATTTGTGACAAGATTTTGAATGTATCGACTTCGCGTAGAGCAGCGCAGCTTATGTAGGCGCAAAGCCTGCGACTGGATTTGAACCAGGGAGCTTCAAGAACAATGTCCTGAACGGCGTTATCTGGAAAATAGTGAAAAGTTGAATACACAGAAATTTTAATCCGTGAAACAAACAGTGTCTTAGACACATAGATTTATTATACCTTGGTGAGATCTGAGGGAGGGTGGGACGGACTTGAGGGTTTTTCTGACCTGCGTTCGGATTAAGCGCTTTTGTTTGAAAACCGCGTCGAGATCGTCGTGGGCGGTGGGAGTGGTGGTGGTGCTCATCCTTAATTGCCCAAACGCTGCTCTAGTGCAACACTGCGCAATCATCATCTTCGTTCGCATCTTCTTTTAATTCTTCATTAAAATAAATTGTATTTATTTATATTATTTTATTTGCTCTTGAAGCGACCTTATGCAAATGGTTAAAGCTGATAATTTTTGTTTTCTTTTATTTTTCAAAACCATCTTAATAGATTTTATAATTTTATAGCTTAACCACGTCTCTGTGAACTGGAAATATATGAAGTTTCATTAACAAAAATACGCTTATACAGTATTACACAAAATGAAACAGTGTAGTGTTATAAACAAGTTTGTCCAAAAGATCCTAGTAAAGCTAGAGAAGCCTAGAAATGGGGATCTTAAAAACCTATTACAAGACATGCTCTGGGTCTTTGAGTCTTTGACCTCTGAGCAATTTAAATATTTTACAGAGATTCTTGAGGCAGAAGAAACTAATTCATGCTTTCAACACTTGAGCTGCCATTTGGTACCACAAGCAAGACCTTTTTTTGTCTTTGTATAGGCTGAGCCTCAGAAAGTTCAACTATCTTCATTCTAAGCATGAACATTCGGTATAAAAGAAAAGTAGGCATCATGCAGTCTCTACCTCAAAGGAGGTCATGACAAGGTGACTGAGTTTCTCTAGATTCTGTGATATCTCTGTCAAAATTTTTGTACCTTCTCCATCTTTCTCATCTTTATTCGAAACAAGCTCTAAGAACCCACTGTTGGCTTCTAGAGCCTTCACTCTTTCTGTAAGAAAAGACAGTTCTTTTGGTAGAAACACTTCGCCTCCTTTTCCTGTTACAACGCAACCATTGTCAATAATACACAAATCCTCCCAGATCTCCATCAAAGTCACATCTATCACCACATTTTTTTTTCTTAAATTGGTCAAAAAATTAGTCCTCTAATGATCTAAATGTCACAATATTAGTCTTCTATAAATTGTTATCAAATTAGTTTTTCTCTATATAGTGTCACCATAGTATATTTATATAGAAGAAATTTGTGACAAAGGGCCTGTTTGAATAAGCTTCTGCAGAAGTACCACTAGAAGAGAAATTAAAAAGAATAAATGAAACAAGTTTCTTCAAAAGTTAAAATTAGATTATATTATTTGTGTATGAGTTAATTTTAGCTTGGGAAGAAACTCATTTAATTTCACCCTTTTGTTTGTTTCTCCTGAAAGTATTTACTGATAAGTTTCTCCAAACAAATTCAAAATCTTTGAAGAACTAACATAATGGAAGTTTAAATCCTTGAGGGAGTAACTTAGGAACCAAATTTTTGAAGGGCTAATGTGGTAATGTAACTTTGGAGAACTAAATTGAATGTGGTCTCTAATAGTTATTAGAATTATAATACTACCTATTCATGAAGGCATGCCTGCTATGTTACCTGTCTCATTGTCTATATTATTAACACTGTCAGTGCTAGACAGTAAGGAATTAATTCCACTTTCTTCAACGGGTGTTCTATTTTCTACTTTCTTCATCCGACCAAGAAGATATGTTTTCTCTGCTTTAAAATCTTTGACGGATTCATTAGGTCTTGTCCTTCCATTTTCTGCCGGAGATGACACAACTTGACTAGAATTGAGGCCCTTTTCTTCTCCATTATCACGACCTTCATTGAGCCTGAATGAAGAGCTATTACCAAGGGACGAGAAAGTTTCCCTACTAGAAGCAATTCCTTCTGCTAAGCCTCCATATTGTTTCCTATAAATCTCCAATTCAGCTTGTAAACCTCTCAGTTCTTCCTCTCTTTTGAAAAGCATTTCATTAGTCGCTTGCAGGGCTTCTTCGTCATACTCAGCCTGTTCTTCCATCATTCTCTGATACTGCAAAGCCTCCATTTGCACCGCTGCCTTTTCAGCCTGTAGCCTGGTGATCATGGCCATTGCATTGTTGGCAGCAACAGCTGAAGCACTTCTCTCTTCATCTAACTCCATGTACAAAGCCATGAGTGATTTGCGATCCAAACGAACTTGTCTCTTCAAATTGTTTAAGATGGCATCATCAAAATCACTTTGGGTTACCTCATTAGAGTCAGAGGCAAATTCAGTCTTTTCCAGTGGCGATTTCCTGTTAATTCTGTAAGTCCATCTGGGACTGTTGTTTGCAGAATCGGTGAGTGGGATACCAAAGAACTTATTGCCCCTTGTAAAAGTTGGGGTGAATTTGCTGGACTCATCATTCAAATCATCAACTTCTGACAATAGAGGAGGCATAGAGGTAGATTTGTGGTCTTCCCTTACTGTATAGAACAAAAACATTATTTCATGAGTAAATGTTCAGTCTCTATTGGCACAAGTAAATTGTTGGCCCCCAAATGCTGAAGTTGTCTTAACATTATTCAGAAATGTGTTCCTGCAGTCCCTTGTTTATTCCAAATAAAGCATATGTAGCACAATAAAAACTAAAATGCAAAAAGAAAGATATATTTTTTTGTTATAATCTGCATAATGGTATCAGGAAATCCTGGTTTTCAATATCACATTTAATGCAAACTCCAAAGAAAGAAAATGAAAATCTAGTTTTGCATATACTCACATTTAACATTCGGACTGTTTGCATTGAAGCCAAACTCATCCTCTTGAAGCTCGGAATCATCTGACATAAACTTGATTTCTTTGTACCTCATGTGAGGCAAATCAAGAGAATTAGGCTCCTCATTTTTTGAATATGGAAAAGCTCGTGGTGAAGGATTCGGGGCTCGCGCAAATGATGACGAGTGCTTCACTTTTGCATTGGAAGTCCTCATTTTCAAAGGCTCTCCACAGCAAGAACACCTTTGGTTGTTGTTTCTCTCAATTGGCATGAACCCATCATCCTTCAAACTCAACTGAATCGGTTGGCCATCCTGAACAAAGCACTCCAAATCCTTGTGCAAAATCCCCACAAGGGACTTGTAGGTGTCACAATCAGATTCCCTCTCGGTTGCAAACGAAAGAAGGCACCCCTCACACATCTTCCTTATGTCAGAGAGCTTCTTGTGGTTGTGACAAAACGCCAAAGAGGACATGTCCTTCTTGTGAGCCTCACAAACAGACTCATTGTAATAGAAATCAGGATTTCTGTGAACCATAACATGATCAAACCTGGTGCACAGCCAGCAAGGGATATGCAATTCAAAGAATCTTGCATACTCATTGGCCGCAAATGCAAGAAACCCATCAAGGAAGAGTATGAATATCAGCACCCATTCAAGCAACACATAGATCACAAAATGTGTGAACTTCCCCATTTCTTGCTCAACAAAATTAGAAAATGATCGAGTAGCCATGTTGGTAGTTTTCTTTCGTTTTTGTTTATTTGTTTTTATTTTGTTTTCTCTTGTCCTTGTCAACAACCCAACAGCATGCAGATCAATGCAACAAAACAGAAAAGTTTCTGTAATCTGTAATGCTGCTGAAGATCAAACAGAAAATAAAAATAAATAAAAAGTGGGTCCAGATTAAGAAAGAAAAAGATAGGAACTTAGAATGTGGGAAGAAGTAGGAAGATCATGACCTTGGTTGGGGATGAGACCAAGATCTTTCTCTCAGCGTGTGTCTCTCTCAGTGGTACGTTTGCAAAGGAAAGAAAAGAGAATGTGAAAGGTGGAACTCAATTAGCCGTAAATAGAAGAAGCATTTGCTGTTAAAACCAATGGAGGCTGTTAGGCAGACAATTACCTGAAATAACGGTCTATCATGCCTCTCCCAATTTTGTTCCCAATTACAAAAACAGATATTTCATCCTTTTCCAATGTTACAAGATTTTTCATTCACAGCACTCATGTTGCTATCTCAGTATTATTAACACCTTCTCATTCACAGCTGCAAGTCATTACAAGTAAAATTCAATACCACTACTTCTGTTCTGGTAACAATTAAGAGTTTAAATATAATGAATCAAAGATTTTCACATAAACTAATTAGAATCACATTAATTGTTACAAGATCAGTCTTATCAGGATTAATAATCTGTAATTAAGGTACAGTGTAAAAACAGTACAGTAATTCAATTTATTAACATATGCTCGTTGCCTATAGGTTTTTATATTATTATACTGAAAATGGTGAAGACATAATTTATCTATGAAATATTTATAAATTTGAAGTGATATTCTATTTTGAAGAAATCTTTAACTCTTCTAGCTTAAATTTTCAAAAGGTTGTATTTTCATGATTTTGAGAAAAATTTTGTAGTGTTTATGCTAAGAATGTAAAAAATATTACAAATGAAATATTAAACTTGAAAATAACACACCAACAATACTTTTTGAATAATTGACTTTTTTATTATTAATAAAATCACTCTTTAAAAAAAAATTGTTGGGGGAATGTCTTTCGGAATGAACATTAATTCTTGAAATTTTAATATATTTCTCACCTTAATCTTTGCACGGATTAACATCAATTAACAGTGTGATACTTTTTTTATGTAATGCATTCAGCAATAGTTGATCTTTCATATTGTTCACTGTGAGGTGAAATCGCAATCATATGATACACCATTGTTATTTATGATGACACATCAATAAATTTAAATCAATTAATTAATATTTATTAATCAAGATATTAGTTTGAGAGATTATCTGATCTCCTAGCGTTTATGAGAATTGGACTCTAAGCTAGTGGTGGAACTTAGTGATGTGTGCGAGGTCCTAATTTTTTTACATATATATATATATATATATATATATATATATATATATATATATATATATATATATATATATATATATATGTGAATATTTTTTATATATTTTTATTTTTATATTTTTTATTTTTAATATTTATATAT
>Ga0099825_1002713_pt1 | contig 23595 bp, 4 predicted proteins | sample SiratroredBW_FD_76838 | JGI IMG/M metagenome (GOLD analysis project Ga0099825, IMG submission 76838) | Root nodule microbial communities of legume samples collected from California, USA - Siratro red BW | ecosystem: Host-associated > Plants > Roots > Nodule | place: USA: California | collected... | reverse complement strand
TAGATCTCTCAAAAAACATGAAAACAAAAAAAAAAAGAAATATATATAGATAGAAATATATATGTATATATAAAACAAAAGTTTTTATTTATTAAAAAATATATAAAAAAAAAATATATATATATATATATATATATATATATATATATATTCATTGCACCAACAAGATTACTATCTGTGAGATTTCTGTTATCTATTTCCGAGATTTAGTACCTTCATTTTGATTGGTCCTTTTGATGAGATTTTGTATATTCTCCTGACTGTTTTACATCAGTTTTTCGTTGCTCTTAACACCACAAACGGCCTTTTTTTTATCAGCAAACCACAAATGGCCTTCTTATTATAGCCAAAAGTAAAAATAGCTAATTTTCTAACCTTTACTTAATTATGACATGCGTGCAATTAACAGCAAGAAACTTCTGACTAAGTGTTGGAGAATTTATATTTGCTCAGTTGATTTCACATTCTCACTATATGAGGCAATTATAGCCAGAACATAATAGACAAACTGAAAATTTTGACTTCATTCCAGAGGAGTTCCTCAATCATAAAGAGTACGAAGAATTCAAAATACAAATAAGCCACAAGCCATTGAAATGTAATATGCTCACTACATTCACAAGCTTGGACATTGCAAACATGAACTTTATTCTTTTAAGTGCGATATAAATTAGTAAAGACGTTTGAAAATGTGCCAATAAGTTTTGCATTACTTTTCCATTATTTGTTGGAAATTTACTATGCGCAATTCTTCTTCAAATTCTGAGCCTTTGGTCTGAAAGTTTACAAGCATCTCTCCAAATGTAATAGACCTGAACAATGGAGGAGAAGTTGGACTAATCAGAGGCTTTGCAGGTTCTATAAGGGCTTCTTTTGTTGGGTTAACGAAATAGGCAATGCTGTATCTCCCACTGCTTGAATTTGTGACCACCCGGTGTTTAGCAGCAATGAGTCTTCCATTGCTAATGATCTATATACACAGCAATCATAGAAAGTTCAACTTTGTCATGCAAATCTTTTCATTAAGAATAGCTTCAAGTAATCAAACTAATCATAGTAACGATATTAGCAATAATCCATCTATAATTGTTCCACATAAACTATTGTATGGATCTATATAGTAAGACAAAGTATTATAATATGATTCTTTGAACCCAAAAAAAATTGCTATGTGGAAAAAATTTACCTCAAACACAATCCCAATGTTTACCACAAAGGCATTGGGAATTGGTTCAACACCAAACCATTCCCCATCTTTGAAGACCTGCAGTGCATTGATCCCTACTTGTTGAAGCAAAATGGTAAGAAGGTTAGGGTCTTTGTGAATGGATGTTCCTAGGGTTAAACTTGGTTCAGGACAAGGAGGGTAGTAATGAGACAACACCACCGGGTTTTGGCTAAGTTCTCCACAGAAATATTCTGTGTTAAGTCCTAAACCCTCACAAAACAGCTCCAAGAGTTTCAGTCCCAGTTTCCTTAGTTCTTCTGTGTATTTCCCTACAACTTCACTGAAAGGTGAGAAGATCAGACCTGCTTGATCAAATTCTATATCACGTCGCACAACTACAATAGAATATCAGAGCTTTATATTGCGAACACAATCAGTAATTTATAATTACTAATTAATTTAATATATTTTTTTAAAAGATATTCTAAAAATTATTATGAGATTAATTTATATTTAATAGTATTTTGGGTATTTGAGAAATTATGAAATAACTTTACTTCTAAATATATGATTCTATGAATTATATATTTAGATCATTAATGTATTTTTTTGTTGCAGTATTTCACGTAATAAAATGAGTTGTTTGGTTAAAGTATAAAAATGGTGAGTTTTTTATATATTTAAGAAAATTTGTGTTTTTGTTTTATATACGAAAATAGAAAAATAGTGTCTAAGAGGCAATGGTGTGATAGCACCAGGACTCCAGTGCGAATAATAAAAATGTATAAGAATATTACTTTAACCCAAACTAATAAAAAACAAATTTAAGAGGAAGTACCAAATTCTAACGTAATGGAAAATAATGCGAAAATCAAAAGTCATCAAAATGGTTTGTTTTAACTCAAATCAATAAAAAAAATAATTTTATAAAAAAATAATTAATATAGCTTATAAAGAAAAGACTAAAATCATTAAAATTTATTTTGATGGGGCTTTCACCCAAACTAACAAAGAAATAAATTTATAAGGAAGCAATAAGATAAAAGGACTAAAAGTCATTAAAATTACAATAATAGTGCTTTTATCCAAAATCATAAGAAAAGAAATTTATAAAGAAATTTATAGTAAGGTAACAAATTTCACAGTAGAAGGAAAAGATCAAAAGTCTTTAAAATTATACTAGAATAGTACTTTAATCCAAAACCAATAAAAAATAACTTTATAAAAAAATAATAAATTCCAAAATACTTCACAAAGAATACCAAAAGTCATTAAAATTATATTACAACATATTTTAACCCATCTAATAATAAAGAAGCAACAAAGTCTAAAACAATTAAGGAGAAAAACAAAAGTCCTGAATTTGTGCAACATAACAGTCAAGCAGGATTTTAGTAAAAGTAAAAAATTTTGATATTATTATAACATCATTACATCACACAATTTTTTTTAGGTAAAATCATATACATTAACTTATCCATTTTCATAAAAAGTTACTCATTTTATAAATATATATAAATATGTTAAAAAAAAACTTTAATTAAGTTGTTCAATTCATTTTGACATCACTTATTTATAAAAAGAAAATTGGTGGGATAAAAATTACCCTATCGATTAAAGATTTATAAGTTTGTTTATAAATATAAGGAATTAAATTTAAAAACCAAAAATTTATATAATAAAATTATTTAACTTAAACATTAAGTGAACTCATCTCAATTCATATTAATGGATTAAAGTGATTATCACAGTTATTATCTAGGAATTTGATTATCTAATCTTACTCTTATTTATTATTTTTAACATATTAGGTGAGTCATACTTTCATATCAAACCTATTTTACTATCTCTAAAATATACTTAAACTGACATAGGACGAATTTATAGGCATTTAGTGAAAAAAAGAGAAAGGTGGTGATGTGTATCTTTTCATACTCTATTTGATATGTATCTTTTTTTTCTTTTCTATTTTAAAAGAAATGTTAAGGAGTCAAACTTTTTTATGATATTAGACTTGTTAGTTAGAAAGAATAAAATTACAACTAAGGTGTATAAGAGTTGTACTACACTTAAAGTATTCCATTTATTTAATTTATTTAATTTATTGTTGACGGTTAAAAAAATTAAAGTAATTTTTCTCTTATCAAATTCAGTATATACATATATATGTAAAAAAGTAACATAATCATGCAACTATCATTTTATATCATATATGATTAACATTATCATGTAACGTGCACGTTTAAGTAAAAGGAAGCAGAAGAAAAATACAAAGCACAGAAGAATTAATTTACCGGTATCCAACTGGTTTCTCTGGCCAATACTCCATGAATTCTCCCATAGGTTGACATGGGTGTGACAATGAGTCTTTCCAATACTCAGCCACATCTCTGGTGCTTCTTCCACTACTTGTGTAGAGCTTGCACCTTCCCTTTGGATCCTTAGAGCTTTCCTTTATCTTTTCATCCTCTGGCATGGCATGGAACTCTTTGAAAATATTCAGTGCAGCATCCACTATATCCTCAGAAACTCCATGGTTGATAACCTACCAAGTTTTTCACAGTTTCAGATTATCCAAATATAGGCACACAAAATCTAGACCAACATGTAAGATTATAAATGTGTAGTATTCGTACCAAGTTATATCACACATCATCAAAGATATATGCATGACATGGAATTACTCTACATTTGCGAGAAATGGGAGATTCCAACTCTACAAACACGTGTGTGCAACCAATATCCATCATGTCATGCATGACAAACACGTGTGATGAATAAGAAGAAAGTAAAGCAAAGGAAATAAGTGAATAAATAAACAATATGAACCTGGAAAAAGCCATAATCTTGGGAGGACTTTAACATGTTCCTTATGATATCTGCTCGATCTTGTCCTCCAAGATCAATAACTGGAACTAACTTTCCAGAGGCAAGAACAGCATTATCAGGTCTTCTTTCTGGTGGTTGCACATATGATGATGGAACCAAAGAACCATGATTGTACCAGCTAGACACAAGCTTCAGAGACATGGTGGCAGAGATGCTGTTTGGAACTATAATAACATGAAAAAGCTAGATGACTACACACAAATTTATAGGTAGATTGGATGGAAGTGAAAAAGAGAAAAAGAAATAAATAGAGTTAAAAGTTGAATTATTTCGATGGAAGATAAATAGATAGATGAACGAAAAGGTTTGAAATGAATTAATTGATACAAGAGAATAATTATTTGTATGTTAATATAATTAAAAAACAATTTATAAAATAATTTTTGGATAATTTGATTTAATTTATTTATTATTTTAATATTTTCATTTTAATTTAATTTATTTATTTTATTATAAAAAATAAATAAATATTAATCATTATTAAATCATCTCAAAGTCTGAAAAGATTAATTTATAAAATTCTTTGTTTTACGTGTTTTTTTTTATTTTTTGTATTCTCAACCGTTATACTTTATTCACTTTTTTTTTCTTCATATCTTTCCGCATATTTTGAAAGAAACAAGGTGTAAATATTACTATATAATAAAAATAATTAAATAAACGTACATTAACATAACAAACTTATCGAGTTATATTTTGTATTTTTACTTATTTTGTATTCTTACTTATTTTGTGTGGTATATGGTAATCTTATCTTACTATCTACAAAAGTAAAGAAATTTTTTCTACCTAAAATATGAAGTTATATCTAAATCAATACATAGTATATATTTTGACATTTTTCCCTACCTAAAATGAACTATACTAATTAATTTGTTATTAAATTGTATTATAATAATTAATTAAAACATTTCCATTATTCAAAAGCAAACTCTCTTTCAAGCATTTCTTTTTTGTAATTTGTTTCTATAGTTTCTTTTTTTCATTTTTTAAATTATTTTCAAATTTTATCTGTGATCTACTTTCTTTATCAATGTTGTAATTTATAGGAAGTGAAAATTTTTTAAAAAGGGAAGACTTATTATTATTGATGAATTTCAATTGTAATATTTTTTATTTGTTAATATTACTATACAAATTTCCCCTTTTAATAATGATTTTGTTATTCTTAAATCATTTTATATTATTTTTTGTAGATATTATTTTTTTTCTTGAGATAAGATAAAGATTTGGAGCATGTTTTGGTATGTCACACACTATTGAACTCTGTCATGTCAAAACCAAAGCAAGTCACAAGTCATTTTCAGATGTTTGGTGCTATTGTAAAATGATTTGAACATTATAAGCACATCATCCTTGAAGCATGCTCAACCACACACTTTTGTCATATTTTTTTTGTTTGGCACAAAGGACACTGCTTTGATCTTTAAAATGTTTAGTTTAATTTTTTTTTTCTATCAGTGTGGCAACCAAAATACATAACATAGTCTGAGGATGTCAAAGTACTTCATTACTCCATTTTATGTGTTCTTGCAATACCTATGAATATGCATTGCTTAATTTAGCTTTCTTATGTTTACTTTTGGTATCTGTTTTGGGTTGAAGCTTGTTGATTGTTTTCAGGTGAATTCTGGCAGCTTGTTACTTAGATTGGCTGACTTATAAAAAGAAAAGAGTGTTATTTATGGAAATATCAGGATAAGAGCAGAAATCATGTAAAAAATCTTAAGCTAAAAATGTAAGTTATATAAAAGTAAATCGAAACTCGTTAATATGATATGAAAAGAGTTTTAAATTTAAAATTTAAGGTATTAGAATTGAAATTTTATTTTTCGATATTTAATAAAATATAATAAATTTCTTTTTTAGTAATAAAAAGATATAAGCGTTATAACAAAATGTACAAGAAAATCTTTAAAATAATATAATATAATAGAACCATTTGAAGTAAAATAAGTAAGGATAAAATTTGTGTATTTGAAATTATATGATGAGTAACAATTTCTTATATTATTACTATTATGTAAATTCGCGAATCAAAGTGAATATGGAATTATATTAACAATTAGCAGTGTTAAAAGATTTTTTAAATCCAAAATTATATTTAATCTTATCCTTAATCTTCTTCTTAAAAGGAATTTTAGTTATATAATGTTTCTTAGAAAATACAAGAGGTGAATGTCTTCAGGGTGTTTTCGGTTTAGAATATTTTTTAGAAGGCTAATATTTTTTTGAATGTTAAATAATTGATTAAGAACATAAAAATATTTTCCTTTCAGTAGTACATAAATTTCTTGTTATTGAGAAACTTCATCTTACTAATGCATGTATTATTTGATTTCTCTTTCCATTATTATAACTAACCAAGTCTTTGTGCATGTATTATTTGATTTCTCTTTCCATTATTATAACTAACCAAGTCTTTGTTTTTGTTCATTTTTATGTATTAATAGAAAAAATTTCTTACTTTTTTTTGTTAGGTATGAAATGTCTTTACATTATTTACGTTGGTTCGGAATAAAATATTTATTGCAGCAAGAGCTTCGAGATTATTCAAGCATTCTTCATTCTTCATCTACTACAGAAATGTCTTGCAATTTCGAAAAACCTATTACAATTTCGAAAAAAATCTAGCAATTTCCAAAAACCTATTACAATTTCGAAAAAATATAGCAATTTCGAAAAACCTATTACAATTTCGAAAAAAATCTAGCAATTTCCAAAAACCTATTACAATTTCGAAAAAATATAGCAATTTCGAAAAACCTATTACAATTTAAAAAAAAATCTAGCAGTTTCGAAAAACCTATTACAATTTCGAAAAAAATCTAGCAATTTCGAAAAACCTATTACAATTTCAAAAAACTAGCAATTTCGAAGAACCTGTTACAATTTCGAAAATATCTAGCAATTTCCCAAAGTCAACCTCGAAAGCACGATCGAAATTGCATGAGTGGGTTGAAGATCACGAGCTCAACACGTGAACTTTTATCCTTCGAATGCTATTTTGAAATCGCTGCCTCATATTATTCCAAGCAGTGAGATAATAAGTATGACTTTAAGTTTCGTCACTCACTAAACCACCATAGTTGGATCCAAATCTATTTTATTTAATCCCTAATAATTTTTATTTAATCTGTTTTTCTTAATAGATTTTTTATTCTATTTTCTTTGTCCCAAATTATTTAGATAGTGATTTGAAAAGTGAAAAAAAAAGTTATTTAAATAAGTGACCATATCTAATATAAGGATTTATTTGAAATGAGAAGGTTAAAAAAATCATTGAGGAAACTCATTCATTAAGAATCAAAAACGTTAATTTAATAATAAATTTGTTATCGTATTATATTCATCGCTATTTCTAATCATTTAAATACAACATTTTAAAAGTAATTAATCATACTATTCATCGTTAATAATCAGTTTATTAAAAATTATAAATAAAGAAAATTCGTTATTATTGAAACACAAAAATAATTATAAAAAACTAAATATTTTTTAAACCCATGATATAATAAAAAAAATTATAATTTTTAAATTTAAATATTTTCACAAATTAAAAAAAATACGAAAATCATATAATCATTTAATATTTAAAATATTACAGTTCAAATCATTTTATCTTATAATTATTCTGGTTTATTTTATTAAAATGGTATTTAAGATATTATGACTACAAATATGTTTAGATAAAAGCACATCAATTAAAAAGAAAGAAAAAAAACTCTTACGCATTTGTTTATACGTTCACGGTGATTAATTAAAATTTAAAACTATCCATTAAATGATAAAATAAATAATTCATTAATTGAATTCAGACTTCATGTGCATGAAGTAGTGGATAGAAAATAGTTCAAAATTAAGGAAAATTATAGTATCACACTACAGTTTATTATTTACCTCCATTGACACTCATTTTTGTAATAAAATATTATATAATAATAAAATAATAATTTATTTAAATATTAAATGAATTTATTTTACTGGATACAGATCAAAGTATCAAGACTAAAAAATTAAGTAGTTCAGAAAAAAAAAAAAAATCTAGAAAGACACCAAACGAAGAAAATATGAGTCTGACCAAGAAGGTCAATTCTTCGTCCCTTCAAACAAGAAAGTGTGATATTAATTTTCACTGTCGTGGATTGCTGCATTACCCTATTGGCTATTATTTGGGTCATTCTTGGCAAATTCTTACCTTAAAAAAACCAGAAAAACATGAGGCCAGCCCCTAGTTTTCCCCAAAAGTCAAATATTTTATCCTTCAACACAGCCCACTGTATGCCACACTTGCATACCAAATTCTGAGTCACCAACTATTTATACAGATGTCACACGGAAATTTAGGCCATGCAACAAAATCAACATCAGAAACACACTTGTTCGTTGTGATCATAGCAAAACACCTTTAAGGTTCAGGAGAGGAACATTTTCGAATTAATGGGGCGCTGGATGAAACCAGAGGTACTACCAAGCATAATTCAATTTACTAGATTTATTAATCTAATCTTTAATTAAGTGTTTTTTTCTCTTTCTTCTATCTTTTCTAGGTTTACCCTCTATTGGCTGCAATGACCTTTGTCACCAGCATGTGTGTTTTCCAACTAACAAGAAATTTGCTCGGAAATCCTGATGTTAGGTAAAGCTTATTAAACACAAATTTATTGACTTTAATAAGTGCTTAATTTTCATATGAAATTAGTATAATGATTTTTACATTGTCAACGCATTTTTTTAAGGTGGACGTTTAGTTTAAGATGTGAAAACAAATTAATACAAAACTCTATGAATATTTTGAGAACATATTCCCAATGTAAACAATCTTTGTAGTTGGACCGTTTTCTAATTAAATTATTATTTTAATGAAATGATATGATTATGGATTGAATTCAGTGTTTTGGTGATTAATTTTGGTTGGAAAATTGGTGTAGGATTAACAAAACTCGACGAAGCATGGCAGTTTTGGATAACAGAGAAGAGGGAGAGAAATATGCTGAGCATAGTCTGAGGAAGTTCCTTCGTACTCGACCACCAGAGATTATGCCAACCATTAACCACTTCTTCAGCCAGGATAAATGAAACACTCTCTACAATACCAAGTATTCAACTTGTGAAAGAAAAATCAAGTTTATCAGTTCGTCTGTGTAAAATAAATGACTAAATATAAAAAATAAAAAAAATGTAATTTCTTTATAAATAAACCATTGTTGTTGTTTCTTATTATTATTAGTAGTGATTTTTTATTATGTTATGGTCCAATGAAGATTATTAAATGTTTTTATTAGTAATAGTAGATGTATAAGTGTTTTACTTTCTTATTATCACTATTAATCAGCATAAGATTAACCAATATTAATAAAAACTTGGTGAATTGAACAATCTCTAAAATATTAACCATATTATAGAATTATAATCGTCATTAATCAATACTAATCTTATGCTTAAGTAACCCATCATGACCTAAGTTGATCAAATTTTGTAGATCATTAGATACAGTATATGACTGAGATGTTTGCTAGATAGAACTCAATCATAATGCTTCTAATAATAATTTCATAAAGTTTCATAGAGAAGTCTAAACAAACCGTGTTTAATCAAAGACACCTTGCCACCTTAGGGTAATTCTAAACAATAAATTTAGTTTTTCTTACATTCTCAAAATGTAAAAACAGAAAAAATGAGGACTGAGAAGAAAAATGAAAGTTGGGCTTACACAATATGTACCAAAATAATTATGAAAGACGAAATGAGAGCAAAGGGGTGCAAAACGAAAGACCTTTGCTTAAGCCCATTCATATTAGCCCAAATAACCCAATGCTAAACTTGAAGTTGGGCTCAGCTGCATCTAGACTTTTATTCCTCATTCTTTTGACCGAAAAATAATGCACTATAATTTATGTATTGGATCAAAATTGAAATACCAAATTGGATAACATTCAATCTAATAGAATTAAGAAAAATATTAATTGCATAATAAAATTTTTAAAAAAATAAAGAGTAATGAAATTGATGGCTATGTTGATATGAAATAAAGGGCCACGTGCATGAGAAGCTACTAAGAAAGAAGGCATGAAAGTACATGTGAAGATGCCAATTGAAAATATCCAGAATCCTCTTTGTTTATTTATGCATTATGATTCTTTGGATGCTACTCAATGATAGCACAAGATACACACAGAGTTATGCTCCTCCCATGTTTTGCTGTATGAATAATGGGTTGCAACTTAAGAATGATTTAAAGCGAAAGTAATCAAAGAACAAAAAGATAATCCCAAAAAATTACACATATCCATTTAACTCCAACACCATTTGCTGGCATTGGGTACTGATTTGGCTACCCTATGACCCGACACACACACCTTATCAGTTTTTAAATCTAGACAAACATCAATGGTCAAGCTTTTTGTGGCTTAAATCCATAACAACTTAGTTGTATTTCACCATGCAAATCTAATATTTTTCCTTGGTCTCCTTTTGGTTTTTGCTTCAGTTTACTTTAATTGATCCTTTTCAGCTTCCCCATTTTTTTATTTTCTTTCTTTTGATTCTTTAGCTCTAGCAAAAGAGAACTCCCATTGGTGTGTGAAAGCAATTGCAGATAAACAAATAAAAGTACTTTGCAAGCATCATGTGAAATATCACTTTCACTGAGGGAATCATTTTTCTATTTTGCATCAATGAAGCGTGGCCTGAGACACCGATTTGCTTGATCATTTCATTGGAAGAAAAAATGAGTTGTTGGTACGAAGCTTTTAGGATTTGTCAAATCTGAATTTGGAAAACAAAGGAAACTGGTTTGCTGTACAACTAGATTTATTTGGAAAGTAGGATTTGCATCATTTAGATTACAGACCTATACGTAAGATATTCAAATACAAGTATAAGTTCCACATTCATTTATAAACTCAATATCTTAAAGATTTTTGGTTAAAAATAGTATAATTTTTTTAAGATTTTTGATTAAAAGTGGTATAATTTCTTTACTTATTCTTATTTCGTTCTTGTTTAATCCATCCGATATTTTTACTTCAATTTTCCTAACAATATCTTGGAGCCAATCCAGCCTTTAACATAGACATGTGATACTCCTGCTTGGGAAGAGTCATTCCATTCATATTCCAGCATAGTAAATGTATCCACCGACACATATTCAGAGAGTCAGGGTCAGAGGGAGCCCATAAGATTGTGAGCAAAAAGAGGTACCAAGTCAACCTCAGCTTGTGAATCTACACTGATCATTCAAACACACATTTCAATGCTTCACAGCTTCAACTTCATATCCAATCATTTGTGCAATCTCTATTATTAACCCCGTGTAGTTTTTTTTTTTTGTTATGCAGCATGTGATTAGGTAGATCAGTAAGTGCCTCACACATGCTACAATGTTACAACAATTAAAATATCACAGAAAAGTAATCTATCTCGCCCTTTTTCTGAAAATATTGTGCTTAGAATACAGGATCCGATGATTAACCTAATGCTTGCTTTTTCTTCCATGATCATTTGGTGGCTTTGTGTTATAATAATAGCGGGACGTTGTAATTCACTGCAGAAAAAAGAAAGAACAAAAGGGGTTGTGGACGGTTTTTGTGGCATAATTTGTGAAAAGTGTTCTCAAGAGGGGCTTTGTTTTATGATTGATTGATCACAGATAGCTAATTCAAAGCATGGCTCACATGCATGCTATCCAGTTATTTTTTTATGTAAACAGTAAAATTTAACATGAAATCTTAATGATTGAGAGATGAATTCCAAATGTACGAGATATGCTTAGAACTATGAGCCTTATTTTTTTAATGGTTTATTTACAAAGTCCAAGAAGCTTAAAAAAGTACTTAATTCCTGAACATAGTTTAAAATCATGAATGGATCTAAACCAGAGTACATTTAGTAACAGTTATAGGATGATAACTAATTTAGTTTGAATGGATTATGTAGATGTCAACTTGAAGGCCTAAAAAGTAATTGAAAATGTTGAAGACTAAACAGAAATTGCAAGAATGGAGTGTGCATTATTTGATAGGTTTGATTTGTTGAACTTGGTAACGGGGCTTACAAGTTAACTGTCTGGTACTTGTCAAAAGCTTTGTTTTTGTACCAAGGTACGATATTCCCACGAGGGGGTAACATGCAATCAGGCATCATTTTCCCTTGTTGTTTGTGGCACAAGAGTTGTCCCAGGGCAGCCCCACAAGTTCTTGAGCTTCATCCTCAATCTGACCAAGCAGACACCAGATCACATGCGTTTTGGTACTCCTTTCTAACATAAGGTTACCTAATGTGGGCTGAAAGCAAGGGAATGAAAGATTTTAATACAAATTGCATCAGTGGGAATGAAAGAAACAACAGCAAAGACAAAAGCACTCCTCAACTATCAAACAAACCCAAAGGGGACCTTCTACACATGGGGTGAGATGTTTGTAATTGTCAAGTGGAGCCACCCACCACAAACCCAAGAATCTTTTCCTAAGTGCACCTTATTAATGCCAAAGTATTCTATCAGCAACTATATATTATATCATGCTTAAGTTTATCAGTGTGAATGATATATGTTTATGGTATAAAAGGTGCAATTTCAGAGATGGTTCTGATTCAAATAAGCTATAGCTACAAGCCTCTTGATATATCTGTCTAAGTGTTTCTCAAATCCATCCTTCAATTAACATTGTATTGACCATGGCGTAAAGTTTGCATTTATTCACATGAGAAAATAGAACATTAGGAATTCCTGAAGGACCAAACCATAGGAACAAAATAGGTGCATTTGGCAGAAATTTAGATGGCAAATTAGCAGCAATATGGTGCATCAGGTGTTATGTAAACAATGAAAACTATAAAGAAAATGCTAATTATAGTAAGATGTTACTTTGGTCAGAACAATATGAATATGTTTTCTTCAATTAAAAATTCACTTTACATTTTTCAATTGTTTAAGGAAAAGGTTCACAAATTACGTATCAATTCATATAAGTTTCATGCAGATCTTTCATACTCAGTACTCAAGAGCTGTCAACAGTTGTGTGCACGTAACAAGCAGGGTGTCATAGATTAGATTGATTTTGAATTCAATTACAATAGATGGATTATAAATATTTTTAATTTTATTAATTAATATCAAATTCATTCATTTAAGCTGTAATATTCTTTTTTTCTTCAAAAAAACATAATTTTACAAAAAAGAAGATCAATACTAATACACATTACAATATAAGGATCTCTCCCTTCAAAATTTATGCTCAACCACTGAATTTTGGATTTTACAAATACTTGTTAGATATAATTATCATCCAATAAATTAATAGTGATACAATGACACTAATCCGTTAACTTTTACTTTAATAATTCGTGGTTATTGCTTGCATTTATGAATTTTTTTTAGACTCCGCGCATATTCTGTTATCAATATATAACTTTTAGTATTAATTCTTTTATGATTTTAATTTTGATGTCATTCTTGTTAGAAAAATAAGCAACCATCACAAAAGTTACGGGTTGACTAAGTTACCATAAGTAAAAGTTATTATGAATGCAACACATCACGACTATATAAAAACCAAAAAATAATACATAACACATTTAATACACATACAACAAAACGACAAATGAAATGAAATAATAATTTCAATCTATTTATAAAAGTTATATGAAATAACTTACAAATAAAAATAAAACTACATTTTTTTAACTCTAGGCTCTCATTCGTCGCACTTTTAAATAAGGTCCAAAATTTATCACATTAATTAAAAGGTGATATTATTATTTTCCATGTAATTAAAAGTGACATCATTAATATTATGTCAATATAAATTATTGTAACCAAATAATTATCTCACTAAAATAAATAAAAAGTGACAAATTCAAAAAAGGAAAATGGGGAGCGGAACAGAAGGGAGGGGAAAATTGGAGATATTTTTTACTTTTTAATTAGTAACAGTTAAAAATTGTAATAATGTGTCGTGACCATGTTTAAAAAAAAAGTTTTTGTAGCGAATTAAACTGTTAATGTGACGATGTAAAATTTAAATTAACAAAATGAACTTTTCGATAATTTTAAAATATAAAAAACAAATTAAACATTTTAAAACAAAATATCAAACTAAATCTAAGTAAATAGATTAATAACTAAGTTTTATTTTCAGGAGATTTAAGAGAGAAAATATTTGTAAATATTTTTAATTTAATTTTTAAATAGTGTAAAACTTTTTATGAATCGAATTTTAAATAATTTTACAATTGTATACTTTCTATTATCGGTGATGTCAACAAAGTAATATGGTTAAATCTGTTTTTAATGATTTTTATAACTTTTAATTTTAGTAAATAAACGAAATATTGATCAATTTTAGTTTCTATAATTTTCTACTTAACATTATTAATATTTATCATTATCATCATTATTTTTTTTGACAGTTATATGTATTTTTTTAAAATATAGTATTTTTTTAGTCGTTTATTTATTAATAAATTTACTTTTAGTTTCTCCAAAAATATTTATTAATTCTGATCTCTCATTTTTTCTCACAAAGATCATTTATTATTTCTTGGATTATTGTTTTACATTAACTTTAGTTTTTTTTTTTTTTTTTCATCAAGTATCATCATCATAAATAATACAACGTGTAGGAACGTTATTGATGAGTTAGATTGATTTTGATATAATTTAATATCCAATTAAATGAAAATAATTATCTTTTTAAGTAATTGTATTTTATCTTAGTTGTGTTAATTTGGATAGGATAATTAAGCTAACTAAATAAAAGAATGATATATTCTAAAATTTTGAAATAAATAAAAAATAAAGTAATAAATGAAATACCAATTTTACTTTGATTATGAAAGAAAAGCACACCTAAGATTTGTTGTGATTGTGTTCTTTTTGTGTAATGATACACCCATAACATGTTAATAAAATTTGAATAGTTATTATTTTACTGTCAATACTATATATTAGATCGAGTTGAATTTAACAAATTTTAAAACTTATAAACTTGACATCCTAAACCCTCAACTTGTAAACTTGACACTCTACACAATTATAATTAGATTAGTTAAAAAAAACTAAAACAACTTAATTAACAAACCAATTTCGAAAGCGTTGAATATACATAATTAAGTCTAGTTATTTTTCTAAAATAGTCTAGTATTACTTAAACCTATCATAAGTCCATGTCAAATAATCTCATCTATTTCTGTTCATATCTCTAATTATTAAAAGAGTAGAAACCAAGCCTTTAAAAGAATGTTTGATTGAGAAAGAACATGAAAGGTGAAAAAAAAGGAAAGAACGATAATTATTCAGGAAATAGGATGTGCAAGAAAAAGAAAATGGGCTGAAAAAACTTTCTTCTCTAACAGAAAAACATGGAAAGTGTTAATCATAGAAATAATTGATTAGATTACTAAAAAAATGTGGTTGAGAGTTGTTTTAAAGTGACTCTATCATAATATAATTAGATATAATTAAATATGGATTGATGACAAACCAACATATATCACATGGATATTATTTTGAAATTGCTTTAATTTTGATAAAAAAAGTTCTTACAACAATAATTACATATTGTATAGATAATATTTGATTTTCTAAATTAGATATAGAAATAGAATAATAAACATGTATATATTTATTAAGTCTGTTCTCCAACTCATTTTAACATTCATTTCCGTTTTCATATCTATGTTTTAAATTATTAAAATATTTATAATTTATTAGGTAACTTAAAATTTGTAATGAAATAATGTTTTGGAAATTGATTATTTTCCCTTGTGTTGTGGAAGCTAAGAGGAAGCGACAAATAGATAGATTGAAAGAATAGAAACAGGTGCACGTGGATAGGACCTGCCACACGTGTACTCAATCATCATGCGGATTTTTCACCCTCTTTCCTTCCCTTGTGTTGTGCGATGAGAATAATACATTAATAAAGTTGTAAAGAAAAGAACTACAAAACAAATCAGCATTCATGTCTGATTCTGACCTCTGAAGACAACTGAGTCTAGCTCCTACTGCTACCCTTCTAGGTCTGCACAAGCAACCTCTATTATTTTCTTTTTTTTCTTTTTCTTTTTTCTCAAATTGCTAACTCAGTTTTTTCAGAATCTCTAGGAGAAAAAAAGTTTGAATTCAAAATAATTGTGTAAGATTTTTTTTGTCATTATTTATACTTCTTCTTCTGTAATTGCTATTTTACTTTATTTTATAGAAATTACTATTAAAGAATGACAATCCTTTAGTAGACTTAGAAATGATGAAGTAATACTGAATCATTGGAAGATGTTCTACATATATGAAATTGTGTTCAATAAATCATGTTGGGATTTCACACATGAATTTGAAAAAAATTAACTTCTAAATAATATTTCTACTCCTTAATTCTATCAAATTGAATATTGATGAAATATGAATAAGTCATATCTATAAGTTATAAAAAAATAATTAGGATGATTGAATGTTTTATTTTTACAAATTTTATTGTTATATGAACATTTTGTTTGTAGAGCTAGAAGTTGTAAGAATATGTTTTTGTCAGTGTTTAATCTTTGAGTATTATTAAGTGTAGTAAGACAATTTCTTCTTAAATTTAATTAATGTTTTCTAAATTTGAGATAACTTACTTTATTCGTATCTTTATAACAAAATTAGTTGTAATATTCATAATATATTAGTATGGATAAATAGTTATCATTAAATTTCACATAAATGGAAAATCACCTTAAAAAATATGTTAAATGGGTCAAACATCATAAAAAAATATAGTCTAAATTGAACTAGATTACTTTAATATGATCAATCTAATTATTTAGCTTGTAATTAAAACGAGTTTAGTTCACCAATTTATTTTATAAAATAATAATTATATTTAGAAAAATTAAAAGATATAGAGTTTTTAGAAAACGCATATGTATTATAATTGATATTTATTTATATATCAAATTGTAAGACTTATAATATTTTAATAATAAATTTTAAAATTAACAGGAAATAAAATTTATAATTAAATGTTGAATATTAATTTCTTAGATTATTTAATTTTAGAAAATTTTGACTGTGAAACTTATAGTAGATTAAGATTTTGAGTAGTGAAAGTTATATTCAACCAATCAAATTATAGGTATGGTGAGTAGAATAAACTTTGTTTTCGTTTTACTTTTTTTTTCTTATTCTCTTTTGAATGAATAGCTTGAAAACTGATGTTATTAGTTTGAGATTGAGTTTCTTGAAGTTTACCTAAATTGTTTGAATTGTTTAAAGAAATTCTTAATAGATTATTATTGTTGGAAAAATTTGAAGAAGAGAATCTCACAAAAATGAGACAGGAGTCCAACTCATATAAGAAAATAATGTCACATTCAACTAAAATCCTTAAGATATTAGGTTTTATAGATTTTTTTTATATGTTACTTAACTTTTTCATTTATACTCAATGTAAAACTTAAACTCATATTTAGATACTTAATAATTATTATATTTAACCCGCTTCAATCCAAATAAAAAGAATTAATATTATATTTATATAATGTATTGATTGTTAAATGTGTATTTGGTTGTGATCGTATAAAAAATGTATATGAAAGTTGTTGTATACACATTGTCTTAGGATCATTAGATTACAAAATAGACTAACTATGATTAAAAAATATAGAAAATTTTATTGATGTGAAAAATGATGAAAAAATTTATAGTGATGTTGTATAGGTTTGTTATCAGGGTTAATGTTACTTAAATATTGTGTTTAGGCTTAATTATTATTCTTTCCGATGTTGGCTTAATTATATTAGGCTAGTTGCTGATAAAAAATAATATTAGGCTAGTTTCATTTTTGTATATCTTCTTTTCTTACATTATAAAATTATGTAATCTAACTCTTTTTAATCATTAATTAATTTTTTTATAATAGATTGAAACAAGAAGATTATATATCAAGCGTAGTGAGTTAATACGTAAATTCAATTGCATGAACTACTAAACTAAATTAATCAATCACCATAAATTTTTTATATTAAAATATTTTTCTTACAAAGGTTTAAATTTGATTAAAAAATTTGCAAATTAAAATAACTAATGTATTTAAACAAATCAGTAAATACTCCTATTTTGGAATGAGTTGGGCCAATAGATGAAAGTAAACGAAGAAAACATGCCAATATCCACGTGTGCAGACACGTATTAGATTTGGTGACATAATTACGGTAGTTAAAAGAGAACCAGAGAAAGAAAGAAGATTGGAACATTTCAGATATCTTCATTGGAACATTTCAGATATCTTCATTGGAACCTTTGGATAATAATATCCCATTTTATGTTTTAAGACATGGTCCCAGATGCATGATTTAACAGTTTCAAGATAACAAGGAAGCAATTAATTAAGATATACTATCTTTTTCGTGTTTTTAATGAATACATGCCAAATGGTGACTACATCAGTTACACATTTTTCAATATTTACCTCCTCTTATATTATTTTCTCTCTAAATGTACTCAAACACACCGTCTAAAAAGAAGGGAACAATGGAAACTATATATGGTTTATCTCAAAATATTTTTTTTCTATTTTTAGTATTTTAGGTTAGAAGTAGTGAAAATAATAAAACCAGATTTCCTATTTTGCACATAAATATTTAAAAACAGGTAATAAAAAAAAAATTTGTACCAAAAATTCAAAACAAAAAAAATTAAAGTAAACTTTTACATAAGATAATTTTTATGCTGTCATGTTCAAAAAATAAAACTAAAAGAAAACAAGGTTTTATTTTATATATGAAATAAAAAGTAAGAAATATTTAAAAAAAATAGACCCCATAAACTAGAAAAGATATATGCTTTAGTCAAGGTCGCATGAGGGCCTAATTAAGTGCTAGCTACTTTATTTATTTATTTTTATTTATTCATTTAACACAATACATCTTTACTAAATGAATGTACTTTTCTGGCTGAATCAGGGCTTTCTCAATTGAGTGTTAAAGGTTAATCAGATACTGAAATCTACGTAAGGGTTTACCTCTTTTCTATTTTATTTTTTTTTCATACATTGATCAAATATACCACATATTTAAAAAGAAAGCTTATCTATACTATGTTGGTAAAACCCGTGAATTTAAAACAAAAAAGAGGTAAAATTCTGTGGATAAAAGAAATAGTTTTATATATTTACAGAGATAAGATTGGGTAGGAAAGTGAGGATTGTTTGGGGTCATATGATGAGTTCATATAAAAAAGAGTCTGTAATAGTGAAAAAGTGAAATGAAGCTATGCACCACATAATCAGAAAAGATTGATGTCATGAGTGATTCATTGGTGGAAAGAAAACTGAATGAGATGGTTCATGAATGATCACGTCGAAACAAAAATACAAACAATCGTGCACATTTTTGGAGCAAAAGAAGATAACAAAAGTTGATGATTATAGTACACCTATCGGAGGAAAAACGAAGAGCTCAAAAAAATTGAAATTTGTTGACAGTCACTGGTCGATAGAATCAGCCAAAAACAGAGCCGTGATCAAAATGGTATGCATTGGCTTTATTCAGACAAAGTGATCAATAAATGTTCCTCACCAATCCCATTATGGTGTGGTGAAACTTTGAGATATATTATAATATAATAATATAACATAACATGTAGTAGAAGAAGTACTAGTATCATGGACAAGCTATCCACGATTGAGATAGCTCAAAATGTGGAGCCAAACATCATGAAGAACTACATGACAACCTCACGAGAATTGACCAAAACAGAAAAAAAGTGATAAACCTCCCAAAAATGGCTTAAGGGACTATAGTAAATATGTGACTCTTTCTTACCTCTAACTTAGACCCACAATTGCTCCTTCAATTACATAACCTCATTCACCACTTCACATGTCACATGTGTAAGTGTCCATAATATGCAAACTTTTCAGACAAAAAGTCACACTCAATAGAGAAAAAAACTTTTCCTTACTCTATATTAAAGAAATGGTTTACATTATAGCTTCTCTCCCTTATGTTTGAGGAAGAAATTACATTCTCCCAAAAGGGCGATTATTGAGATAAAAGTAGTGTGAGTGGAGAAGGAAATTAGGAATGAAAAGGGACAGAAAAAAGCACAAGAAAACAGAAGAGAGACCCTCGTGCAAACTAGTTGTCTCAGTGTACATCACAAACTTTTGGGACCAAAAAATGCATAGATCAAACTTTGGTTTAAATGAGAAATAAATGAAAAAGGAAAGGGTATAAACTTCATGCATGCGTGTGGGTAGACATTCCTCTATTTCTTTTCTGCAACCATTGGCATGGCCCACCTCTGCCAACCAGTTCATCCAAACCAATTATTTGACACCTTTCTTTCACCACACCATGCTTCTATCTGTTTAACCCATCTCTCTAGTTCAGTTCCCTGAATCTTTTGTGATGCACATTCACTCTTAATCCTATGTACTCTGTTATTTTAAGACCACAAGTAATCTTCTTCTTTTATGATGCAGACATAAAAATAATATTTCTCACTAATCTTGATTCTGAGAGAACTAGAATTAAAATTAAAAAAAAAACACACACACGCGTATATAAAGAACACAATCTTTATATGTAAGGAGAAAATTGACTAGTATTGTACATGAAAGTGTACACTTGAAAAATGATTACAACAATCATGTAGCCAAGTTTGGATGTTTGTGACAATCATAAGGGAAAATTTAGTTTCTGTAGAATCGACAAAAGTTCTTTCTTGCACTATTGAAAGAAGCCAAAACCAATTAAACTGATTTTATGCTTCAAGCTCGAAATAAAAGCAATTATGAAAAAAAGAAACAAATTCTAAGTATAACAGTAGCTTTTTAAATAAATGTTATATTTTAAGAATTAAATTGCATAACTATTAACTAATTTTACATAATTTTTTGACACCATGTACCGAAGTTATACATCTAACTATATAATTGTTAGAAAGGAAAATAGGTTTCATGATGATTGCACACAAAAATCATATGTAATAAGTAGGATTTTTATGTATCAAATAATTATCTTAATATTTATTTATTTATTTTGAATATTACCAACAAATTATTGTTAGTGCAATCAACGTCATATCCATATTCACACACATAGAAAAGTTTAAGTGAATGCACACATTCACAAAGATATAAAGAGAAAATGCACACTCCATGATTAAAAATTATATAAAAAGAAGAAACAAAAATTTAGTGTAAATATATACTTCTTAGCATATTTTTACTCCCATAATACCGCTGTAAAATGGATGATAATTGTTAGTTAGATTCAATGGCACAACAACAAAATCTAGTTTGGAAATTAAAACTTAAAGAATTAAAATAATATAATTACAATATCCTAAAAATAAAATACAATTAAATCAATATTTTTTCATACAAAACACAACTACTTTGAGATTTGACCTCAAGTAATATTATCTAATAATGACAACACCACTGGTAGTTTAAGATTTTGAAAAACATATTAATATAAATAGAAAGTAAAATACTAACTAATTTTCTTATTAGATATCCACTTTGTATCCCTAATTAATGATTATCTAACCATGCTTTGTCTGCCACCCATAGGTTCTGTAATTGCAATTTCATCTCGTGTGGTTTGCCAGTTGCCACTTGTTGCTAGCCTTATTCACCCAAAAGTTGTGTGCAATATCATAATCTAGATATATTAATATGCTTAAGAATATTTGCCCATAAACTTAATTGCTCGTATATTCCTCCCAATCATTCATTTCATAAAAAAAATTTCATATCTTATCTCATCCTTTTCATATAATCTGTACCATAATGTATTTTTAAATATAATATAAATATATACCTATATATTATTTTTCAAATTTCATATTTAATATATACTTATATTACGTCACTAAATAATACAATGTTTATTATATAACTTCTATATAGTATTTCTACATGTAATATAACTAAATAACACAATGTTTATTATATAATCTTTACATACTTCCACTAGCATTTACACACCTATACTTAAGGTATTAATCATTATCACGATATATTCACGAAAAGAAAAAACCCTACTAATTCATGTTATGACATATGTTAAATGATGTCATTATATACTTATACAACAAGTATATTAAGAGGTCATTCGGACAGATATCAATAATAATGATAATAATAATAATTATTATTATTATTGTTAATGAAATAATAATTTTGTATTTAAAGATTAACATTTATTATAATTAGTTGGTATGTCTAGTGATTTAATAACTTTTAACAAAAATCATACATCTATGCTACCTTATATATAACATAATAATTTTATTCATATTTTATTACGTATCATTAATTTATTAATATCTAATTGGATAGTAGAAATCTATATCAATTTCTTTCATTTGATATATTTATTTATATAAGCCAATGTAGGTTAAATAACTTATCAAATTTCGTAATTTAATTTTATTATACATCATTATTGAACATATTGGTTTAATGCATAGAACATATCATTTCAGTTTAATCATATTGTTATGACTATTATTGCAACATGTTTAACATATATATTAACACAATTAACATATTGTTATGAGCTACTCATCCAACTTAAACAGAGACAAACAAAAATTAACACAAACAACAATTTAACATATATTACACACAAAATGCAACATGTTTTTATAATCAAATTAATAATTTTATCAACTAATCAATATATGCATTAAAAATATCTAAATTATAACAAAATATACCAAATGTTTGTTTTAATCCATGTTCAATGGTAACAATCCAAACCAACATCATAATTGAGTAAATCACAATTTTGGTAGACAATTAAAGATCCTAGAAAACAATTTTAAATAAACTCACCTTAGCAAATACTTGTTTATTCTCTAAGAAATAACATGTCTAAGAGAAGAAAAGGATGGAACTATACCAAAGTTTCATAAAAACCTAGAAAACTACATCTAACACATCAAAACTTAAATAAAAAGATGGATTAATTGAAATAACAACTTTCTCAACTGATTGAACATGTAAAATATCAAAATACTTATAAGAAGAGTCAAAAGGACAAAAGACAAAAAGGTCTTCAAAAAAGAAAATAAGGATTTATTCAATATCAAATTCTCATGGGTTAGAAAAAATCTATACTTATTCACCTCTTAAGTTATGGAGTTTAATTGATAAAAAAATAAAAATCCACTTAAAAAAGTTAGAAAAGATATAAAAAAATAAAAAAAAATAATGCTAAACAAAATAATGACTTTCGTAACTAAATAATTAAAATATAATTAAAATCTTTAAAATATAATTTGAAAATTTTCATTTATCATTCTAAACCATTTCTTTTGGATCATTAAATCATCACATACATGGAACCAACATTTCTAACGAAGATTATTCTTTGCACAAACATACGTTATGATAATTTGTGCATGTAAAGTCCACTAGAAATAAAAACTATTAAAATGAAGTAGTTATATTTTTATTATAACATTGAATTTCATTCGTTTGATTGTGAATTGTTTTATGTTAAGTACCATTTGCTAAAAAAAAAAAAAAAAATCCCAAAAAAAT
>Ga0099825_1002712_pt1 | contig 23598 bp, 13 predicted proteins | sample SiratroredBW_FD_76838 | JGI IMG/M metagenome (GOLD analysis project Ga0099825, IMG submission 76838) | Root nodule microbial communities of legume samples collected from California, USA - Siratro red BW | ecosystem: Host-associated > Plants > Roots > Nodule | place: USA: California | collected... | reverse complement strand
TTTTTTTATCTTTATATGAAAATGAAATGATGAAGAAATAAAAAAAAAATCACAGAAAGATAAGAACACATGATTTACAAATTTCAAACTTCAAGATCCAAATGAAAATCTAAACCTTACAAATCATATCTGCGTTCTTCAAAAATGATAGTCTCCTTTTCAAAAGTTCCTTGCTTCTCAGTTTTAAACTGAATGTGGATAGTAAGACAGGAGAATCAATCTTCTCCACTTTTTCTCTCTTTTCTCTATTTTTAACGTGTTCTCCCTTTATCAGTGATCATCTCTTTCTTTTTTTCCTCCTCCTCTCTCCTCTCTTTTTTTCTGTTTTTTCCTTATCAGTCCACTTGAGGAGTTCTGTTGGAGAAGGAATAGAGATGGTGGAGATTTTTATGGGATTCTGGGCAGTTAGAGAGTTGAAAGAGTCTCTCTTTTTCTTTTATCGTTATTTTTTAAAATTTTGTATTATTTGTTTGTTTTATTATTTTATTTTTATTATTTAAAAAAAACATTAACGAATTAAAAAAAATCTAAACTACTCCACTTTTTTTACTTTTATAAAATTTATTTAAGCAGAACCCTTTATTTATTTATTTTTTTTTTTAAACTTGCAAATCAAGTTTAGAAATAGTTATTTTTATTGTTATATTTGTTTTTATTATTATTTTATTTATTTATTTATTTTTAATTTTCAGATTCTGTTACTTTAATTTAGATATTTTTGTTATTTTCTTGTTATTTTCTTTTTTTTATTATTAATTATTTATTTTATTATTTTTTAAAAAAAATCCACCTTTTCTTTTTTTTAATGGAAAAATTCAATTTTTTGTAATTTTTTCTTTTATTTTTATTTTATTTTATTATTTTCTTTTTTCAAGAAAACTTAAACTAATAAATATACTTTTATGTTATTATTCATTTTTCTTTATTCATTTTTGTCATTATGCTTTAATTTAAAAGATTACCCAGACAAAATCGGGTGCTGACATATATTAACATCCCAAAATCTATATTTAGTGTGTAAAGAGATATCTTAGAGAAATTTTGTACCATATAAACATACATTTGATAACTATATAAAGTCAATAACATTATGATTTATAATAAAATAATTTTAATTAAATATTGAGGATTGTAATTAGTATCACATAAATTCATTTTTGAATAAGAATTTAGTTAATAAAAATTCCATTCTCATGTTTTTCTTTTTGAAACATGGATTGGTTTTATTCAAATCATACTTGGATGTATGATAGATGTTATACTAGTAGAGGTGGTTTAAAAGAAAATTTTGTGAATGGGGTTCAAGAGTTTGCCATTAAAGCTTGTCAACAAGAGTCTTATTTGAATGAAAAGCAAGCTCAAATGTCCATCCAAAAATGTCAATGTAAAAACATTTTTCCAATTGAAATTTCAAGGTTCATATTAAAGTCATCCCCAACCGCAGTTGTTGCATCAACGCCTTCCCCACCAGTTACAACACCCTCAACATCATCAATACGATCACCATTGCCAAGGGTTACACCATTACCAATACTCTCACCACTACCAGTGCCTTCTAGAATTGGTGATTCTCCTATTGAGGAAGGTCCACAAATATGTACTGATGGAGGTGATGCACAATCAAACATTGAGGACAACGATCTCCCACTCGATCTGCTCTTCCTATGATTTCAGCTTATGGTCTTAGGTAAGTAATAAGTATAAATAATATCTTTAACATTATTTCTTTTATCAATTTATTGTCTAATAATTTCAACCTTGTTTTTATTTTTTACATTTCATCCACGTAGGGTTGTATCACAACCAATCACAATGAGCATTGAACAACAGTATCGTGAACCTTGGCTTACATGGGGTTCAATGATTGGTGCAGATAGGGAAATCTTCTACCAAAGTTTTAAATTTTTTTTTCTCATTTAATATCAACAAAAAATGTTGTATTAAGGTTGTTTAATTGAATTAAAATGTCCATATGTTTTGATATAAGTGTGATTGTTATGAAATGTTAAATTAAAGATTTATGTTATTGGTTTTTGGTATTATGCATTTGTCATAATTTCTTCTTGATTATCAAGTATTTTTTTAGTTATTATTTCTTTTAATGTCAAGTGTTCACAAGTTTCTCATTTTTAAGTACCAATTTTGTGTTTACATAGACAAAAGTCAGCTGGAAACCTGAACATGACGAAATGATTAAAAAGAACATCCACTCCAGAGCCACACATAGGGTATCAGAAATGTTTATGGAAGCCAAAAAAATTGGAAAAAAGCCTAATTGAATGTTTGATGATGTGTGGATTTCTTTGCTATCGAAGTGGAATTCACCTGACTTCTCCTTCCAAGTGTATTCAAGCCCAAAATAATTGAGCATCTGACACGGGTGGTTCTTTACACAGTGGTGGCTCATTAAGTACACATGAACATGCCATTCGCATGTACGTATACAAAACATATATGTTGGATTGAATTTAGATTGTAATTGATTTTGAATTACACTTTATGATTACATATTATTCTATTATACAATATTTGAATGTTATAAACAATATATGATATTTGATAATATATTGCATTGGATTATATCAAAATACACCTAGTTGGATATTGCCTTGCATAATATTATTTATAGGAAAAAGAGTTGGGTCGTTATGCACACATTGATGAGGTATTTAAGCAAACTCATATTCAGAAAAATAATGGTGAAATCATTGATGAAAGATCAAGAAGGACAGTCGTGAGTTACATTTGTTGTTATTTTTCATTATTTTAGTCATGTAATGTACATATGACATTAATATCATGTATGGATAACAGGAAGAATTTGAGAGTAGATTTACTAAAGCCAAATCACAAGTTGGATCTTCTACATTATAATCTGAATCATCCCCAGTAGATCCTACAGAGGAAGAATTTGAGAGTAGATTTACTAAAGCCAGATCACAAGTTGGATTTTCTACATTATAATCTAAATCATCCCCAGTAGATCCTACAGAGGAGGACAAATTAAGAACTGAAAGTTAGCTTCTTGTTGTAGGTGGCAAAAAGAAAGGTCGAATTTACAAGGTTGGAGAGCTTGCTCGTAAGTTTAAATCTAGCCACACTCTCGTGTATCATGAACCTTCGACTTTCTCTCATCATTCAGAACATACTCGGTAGCTAAAACAACTTAGGGAAGACAATGACAGACTTAGTCAACAACCGAAAATTGGTTAATGTCGCCCTTCCTATGCTTCCACCTCATGCACGAGGAGCATTTAAACAAAAAGTTCAACAATAGCAGCCGCAACAACAATCGTCCAGCCAACAACAAAATGAAAATGAGAAACCATCCAACTAACATAAAAATGAGCATGGACAATTTGGACATGAAGACGATTATGCAGACTATTAGGACCTTTAGGCTTTAAATATTTGATTATGTTTCAAGTTTGTTTGCATTGTGGATTATATATAAAGTTCACTTTACTTTGGAATTATGTTATCTTTGACTTACTTTGTATGATGAGACTTCAACTATATATGTTATGCTTGAATTTGAAATTAAATATGGATTCTTTTTGCTAGGTGTATTGAATGATACTTGATTGCTTTCAATATAATTGGTAATAGATATTTAAATTCGGATATGTTGGATTACTTTATATGTTGGATGTGTTGGATATCTTAACTGTTTCATACAGGTGTAAAATATTTAAAAGCAATTCAATTAGAATGAACACTTTGATGCATGAAGGATTAACTACAGATCTATCTACATATTACAATTGGCGGGTAATATGCGCATTGACCTTACCCACATAATGAAGTTGGTGGGTATCACCTACGTACTAGACTTGGTGGGTAATGCTCGTGGGTATTACCTATGGATTAAAGTTTATAGGTCTACGGACTCAACCTCTGTAGGTATTACTGATGCCCAAATTACCTACGAATTTTTCTTCGTGGGTATCCGTGGGTAATGTTGATTTACCCACGAGTTTAGCCGTGGGCAAAATCACTTTTTCTTGTAGTGTACTCGTACATGTTTCAATAAATTAAATGAATTTTTTCAAAATCAAGCTTGAAAAATAAGTTTAGGCTGAGTTCAAGAAGGGGGTGAATTGAACTTTCAATTTTTTTTGCAAAAGAAGGAAAGTATTTAAAGTATAGAATGAAAGTTCTCAATTGAAACAATCAAAAGTGTTATTCTGAAGTACACAACAAAAGTCAATCTATTCCATATCACAAACAATCAACAAAATGCACACACAGAACATTATACAACAATAACGCAATCAATTCAGAAGCGGATGCAACTCGAACCAGAAAACAATTCAGATAATCTAGAAACCAATTAAGTAAAACTGAAAACAATATACTGAAATCAGAGTGAAACACAAATCAGAAAAGATTCAGTGAATTTACAAATAGGACCAGTATAGACAATAACACACAGATTAGTAGTAAATTGAATAAAGAACACAATTCAGAACAGTCTAGCAACAATCAAATAAATAATAGAAACAATTTACTGAAATCACTCACACAAAAAGGCAATCAAGATTCAAGAAAACAAGTTTTCCTAAAATGCAACAATAATACAATAATCATAGTTAACTGGAAATACTCAAATAGAATTAAGAATAGATACAGTCAACTGAACAAATATAACAAATCAGTTCAAGAGAGCACATTATAACACCAGCAGAATGAGCAATCAACTGAGCGTGATGAACAATGAAAAAAGGGCGAGTGATAGCAAAAAATAAAGCGTTCAAGAAGAGAGAAAGAGAGATCAAGAACACCAAGATTTATATAAGTTAACCCTTCCTCAAGGGCTACGTCCAGTCCTTTGCCAACAAGCAAAGAGTTCCAACAAAAAGATCATAAGATCAGTTCAGTAAAATACAAACACTCTTGCTCCCTGCAAGACAACACTACACCCCGCAGCACACAATACCCTTGCTCCCAGCAAGTCAACACCGCACCCCGCAGCACACAACCTACTACACCCCGCAACACACAACCTACTGCACCCTCCAACAGTTGTGAATATAATGCAGAAAACTACTGCACAAACCCACTTACACACCCTATGTAATACGGGTAACAAAACCACAATTACAAATTGCAAACCCTTTGTAATTTGTAACGAAATCGTTCACAATACAAGAGATAACAATTGAGTATCAAAACAACGATACTTCTACACACCATAGATAACAAATGGATGAAGAACAGTGTAGAAGACTTAGCTTTCGTTCAAGACCAGCTTGCACGAAACTCACTTAAGGTAAAGCTCCAAGATTCATGTTCTTTGATGTTTTGTTAATCGAAAATCAATGTAAAATCTTGTTCTCAGAGTAAGGACTCTTTTTCTCGCTAGAAAACCTCAAATTGATCAATCAAATGTATTTTTCATATGTTTCAAATCACGTGCCACCCTTATTTAGAAAATTGGTTTATAACTGACGAAAATTCAATTGATTATTTTAATCATTCAATCAGTTGATTTTTTGTATCACAGAAAGATCCAGCAATTTCAATTTTTAAAAACAGTTAACTGATTTTATTCTCAAAATGGTTTTTCAAAATCATTTAACCTCTTTTAGTCTCTTTTAATCATTATGAATCTTTTGAGCTCTTCTCAAGTGAAGGAATCATGCAACATGGTTTTGAACCAAAACCACACTCATACACACCCAATCTAAGTCCTAGACCAAAACTCCCATCAAGCTCCATGATGGCTTCAAGCAATCTACTTTGCAAGCTTTGATCCATGTAGACTTCATCATATTATTGGCTTCATCAAATCACTTAGCAACCCCAATGCTAACAATCTCTCCCAATTTGATGAAGACAATCAAGTGTGTATTGAGTTGTACCATCTAAAGGTACACAACAACATCACTCTAAAATAGTTGATTAAAATTTGTAAGCACAACAGGTTCAGAGAAAAAAAAAATTGATTGAACTGATAAAGAGTTAATTGTTTTTCTCCAGATTTCCAATGTAGTTTAAACTAGTAGCTTGTAATCACTCCCCCATGGTTTGATACTCCTTCAAAGTATATAAAGAAAATATTAGAAAATGAGTACACAAAGCAAATCAAGACATATTTCATTAATATTACTAGTTTCACATTACAAGCCATCATGATTAAACAACTGATTAATCATCATCTATTCAAATCTTGAAAAGGTTTCTTCCCCTTGTGTTGGAGGAATATCAGCCATGTAAGCAAACTGTTTAGAATACATTCCATCTCCAGTAGGAGCATCAGCATTAGCAGCACTTTTACCAACTCCATCCTCCTCTTGATAAGCATTATCTCCATTTGCCTTGCAAACCCAGTGCCAATTGTTCACCTTCTTCAGTCCTATCTTGTTCCGGGTTGCAACAGAGATTTCATTTAGAGCTTTCACTTCTTCTACCACTACTTCTTCAACATCAATTTCATAGTACTTAATGAAATTGGAAATTAGAATAACATAGGAGATACGATACTCTGGTTTCTTATTAATGTTGAAAATGTGCTCCCTGATGACATTAACCCAGTTCACCTTGGTTATGCTCATCAAGCATTACATCAAGATCAAGTCTTCCTCTGTTAGCACAACATGATTGAATCCTCTAGGAGTACGTAGCCAAATCACAATGTAAGCCAAAATTCTTGGAGTAATAGCTAGACCTTCAACAGAAAAAGTCCTCGTAGTTGTATCTTGGTTTCTAAGACATGATTTGTGGAACTGAACTTATTGAACTCACCTAGGTCATTGGTGTTTCCTCTACCTACAGTAACACCAACATTCTTTAAAACTGCTACTGCCAGCCATATCTACTCCTTTCACTTGGGAGTAGATTGTATCATCATCATACCACATATTAATCAAAAAACCTTCACCAGGTCTAGATAAGTGTTTCCAGACAATTTCAAAAACTTCTCAAGCTTCTGATGTTTTAGCGAATCTCTAACTTCATCAAGCTTTTCTTCCTTAAGCCACTCCATCCTCAAGAACTTTGGACTGATGATAACTTTCCTATCGATAGTATTTTTCAATGCTTTCCTGGTTTCCCAAGAACTATCTCTCAAGATAATCAGATTTAACAAGCTGTTTTAATTGGTTGTGCATATTAGGTGCTTTTTTAAATTGTTTTGTGCTTCTATTACATTGTAATCAAGGTTTGATAAAAGTACTCACTCATACTTTTTAGCTTTCCAAAAAAGAGTTAATAGTTCAATTCATCCTCCTCTTGAACTTTGGCCATCATATTTTTCAGCACCCTGAAGTAACACAACACCTATGCCTACTCCTGATGGATCACACTCTAGCTCAAATGGTTTAAAAAAAATCAAGAAGAGCTAAAACGGGTGCATTAGTGAGCAAGAATTTTATTCTTTGGAAGGCATTTTCTTGTTTTTTGCCCCAATGGAATGTAACGTCCTTCTTCACCAACTCATTGAGAGGTGAGGCTAGACTAGAGAAGTTAGGCACAAATCTTTGGTAAAAACTGGCTAAACCATGAAAACTCCTTACTTCACCTAGATTCTTTGGGGCGGGTAACTCTTGAATGGCTTTTGCTTTTTAGGGATCAACATGGACCCCATTTTTATTAACAATGAAACCTAAAAGGACGACACTATCCACACAAAAGGTGCATTTATCTACATTTGCAAAAAGCTTATTTTTCCCAAGAACTAATAAAACTTCCCTAAGATAATGCATTTGAGACTCTACACTAGTACTATATATGAGAATGTCTCAAAGTAAAGTACAACAAATTTTCTTATAAAATCCCTAAGGACATGATTAATAAGCCTGATGAAAGTGCTAGGTGCATTAATGAGCCCAAAAGGCATCACCAACCATTGGTATAGTCTAAATTTGGTCTTGAAAGCGGTTTTCCACTTATCACCCTCTTTGTTTATAATTTGGTGATATCCGCTTTTCAGATCAATTTTGGAAAACACTATGAACCCATGCTGATGGAGAAGCTGCTTTAGCTTCTTGCGCAAGCTTCAAAGGAAGTTGAGCATATTGAAACCTTGATACACCGATTAGAAGAAGTGGATGAAACTCCTCATGATGCAGAAGCCATGGAAGTACAAGGAATGAAGCGTGCAAGAAAGTTTATGGTGAAGTAGATGGTGAAAGCCTTGAAGGAGGTTAGGCCAACCTTTAAGAGAAAGAGCTCCTATCTTCTAAGAGAAGAAACTCAATGTGAAACTTGAGGTAATGTGCTGAAAATTTGGCAGCATATCATTACTCAATATCAAGTCTACAATGGAGGTTTCTGAACCTCTCATTTATAGAAGAAGAAAAGGCTAATAGCTTCCCTAGCAAGCTAAGGTAGCGTATACGAGAAGCTAGGGTTAGAAACCCTAACTTGCCTTGCAAGCTACCTGAGTTGCGTACGGGAGAAGCTAGGGTTTGGAACCCTAACTTGCACCACACATTAGGGTTAGGGTAACCTAGCGTGTGGAGCAAGCTACTCTTTCCTATACTAGGCGCTTGGATAGGCGCCACATGTAAAATTCCTATGAGTCTAAAACCTAACCTAGGTGTCTTCTATAAATCCTAATGCATTACAAGCATCCAAATTTTCCTATTCAACTTTTTACAATTTTTACAAGAATCCTCAAAGCTCAAAATAGTCAAAATTTTAATTTGCGCAGGTGCCTCTGACTCTTTCCTTGCTTCAAGGTGTCTACGCATGGCTCTAGTGATTGGATCTTGCCTGAGCCCTCCTCTATCACATGCAACTCATCAAGAATATCATCAAGTCTAGGGATCGGGTGCCAATATGATATTGATGTTATTGACTGCACGTCAATCACAACTCCTTCTCTATTTACCATCCTTTTTTTGTACCAACAAAACTGGCACAACGCATGGGCTAAGGCTCTTTTGAACCCAACCCCTGCCTAACAGTTCCTAAACCTGAGATTCTATATCCTTAGTCTCCTCTAGATTCATCCCATATGTCGATCTGTTGGGTAAACTAGCGCCTGGAACGAAGTCGATTTGATGCTTTATTCCCAAAATAAGGTGGCAATCCCGTAGGACCATCATTGGGAAATAATCATCAAACTCTTTTAAAAGTTTTTCAACCTGGGGAGACAGAACCTTGGGTTCAGATTCATTAGACGATGTACACGTGAGTGTTCCTTTGCATAATAGGAGGTATGGAGGTTGCTCAGTAAGTAGATAATGTTTTAACAAATTTTTAGTCAAGAAAGTCTCCTTCTGATTGACTTCGTGGGAAGGAACACCTAGCTCCCACACCTCAGACTCGTCTTTAAGACTTAGATTTTGGGATGTTTGATTTTTTTTTTCACTATCTCTCTTTTTTTTTCATTTGGATCTGATCCTCCAACACCTGAGTAGGAGCCAAAGGATGAAGTACAAACTTTTTAGGTTTATGGGTGAAGGTAATTTTGTTGGTGAGACCATCATGGATGGTTTCTTGTCAAATTGTCATGGTCTCCCTAATAAAACATGACAAGTCTCTATAAGAACTACATCACATAAAACTTCATGAATATAATTTCCTATGGAGAGCTTGACCTTCACTTGATTTTTAACATTAATGTCACCCCATCATTAATCCAATGCAATTTATAGGGTTTAGGGTGGGGCACTATCTCAAGATTTAATTTATCAACAACACTAGCACTACAGCAATTATAGCACAACACGTTGTCAATGATGAGAGAACATGTGTTTTCAAAAATTTTACACCGTGTATGAAAAATGTTCTCTCTCTAGGACTCGGGTTGTAGGCTAGGTTGATTGTTGAGGGTTCTTCTAATCATCAATAATTCCTCCTCATGAGCAAAAGCATCCTCACTTCCCCCACACTGAGATTCCTCACTAGTGCTCTCTTCATGTTTCTCTTCCTCAATGCTATACAAGTATTGGCCTCTCAATAAGATAGTCCTCATAGTAGGACACTGCGATTTTACATGACCCTGACCCAAGCATTTGAAGCATTTTATATCACTAGTTCGATTAGAGAACGTATGCTCTTCTTTTCTTTTTCCAATCTCTTGAACTATGGCTTTGGAAGGGTTCTCTTTTGTTTTCTCTCTCACGAATTTTCCTTCCCTCTTAACATCTTACATGTGTTAGGAGTTAGAGTAAGAACTTTTACTTGGTCCTCTTCTCAAAATTTTTGCTATTCAACTTTTATACAAATATGAACCAAGTCATGAAAATCCCTAAAAGGGAGAAGTTCCACTCTATCTCTTATCTCAAGACTCAATCCACTCATGAATCTTGCCATAGTTACACTCTCATCTTCTCTGATCCCATCCCTCATCATATAAAGCTCTGTTTTTTGCCTATATTCTTCTATGTTCATATTTATTTGGTTACATCTATGAATTTTTTCCATGAGTTCACGATGATAGTAAGAGGGTATGTGTCTTCTCCTAAGAGCACTTTTTTTATCATTCCCATATTCTATGGTTGGCTCATGGTGTAGACTTTTATCTCTTACTAGGATTGTCCACCAATGCAATGCATGTCCTTTGAAGCTAAGGGTGGCTAAAGGGACTTTTCTCTCTTCACTCACATGGTAGCACTCAAACAACTATTTGACCTTCATCTCCCTATCTAGAAAGGTATCAATATCATTACTCTCATGAAAATGAGGTAGGTTTACCCTAACTTCCTTGGATTTTCTCTCTTTCCTATGGTGATTATAAGGATCAGGCTGATAGTGTTCTGCCATTCTCAAACTATCTCTCTCTGGTTTTTCTTCCTCACTATTAGAATGATATTTTTTTGGAGAACTAGTTTTCGATTTGGACTTGTGATCCTTCGTCCTTAAGGTCTTCATTTCCTCCTCCATTATGGCAAATTATAATTCAATGTTTAGTTTAAAAGAACGAAGTTCATTCAAAAATTTTCACAAGTCTGAAGTATTTTCACTAGACTCATTGCCACTATGGGGATGAGACTGTCCAGACATCTTAATTTTTGTGAAGTAGTGTTCTCAAGGCAAGACAAACGAGTTTAACACACCAGGGAGTCTCCCAAGAAAGTGAGGTGCTTCACTAGGACAACTTAAGTACCAAGGTTTTCCTTGCCAAAGCCTAACCCGATGCACCTCCCAAGTCTTTCTTACAGTGAATTCACTAAGTCACAAATGAAGGTGACTCAATTAAGCAAAACTAACTAGTCGAGTTGATCAAATCAAAATTGAAAATAAATGTAGAGAAAAAGTAAAGATAAGGCTTGAAAATGTAAATCTAGAAGGTTCCTAGTGGTGAAGTTCTTTGGCACCAAGGACCTTAGAAACACTTCACCATCTATGTTGTTTAGACTAATCCACTAAAGAAAGTGTTTTGCAATTACCACTCAAATGAATAAAATGAAAGTTTGCTGAAAATTTAAAGTTCCTATACTATGCACTCCAAGTGTTTGTAGAAATGCCTCTCCAAGTGTGTCACTCCACTCCTTACTTTGTCACTCAAGTTTTCAGCATCAAAGTCTCATTTTCCCTTTGTGAATGCTTCACCAAATTGTTCTCAAAGATCTTCTTGAAAAGTTGAAGCCAACTCAACTCCAAAAGTTCCTCATCAATGTATCAATCCACCAAGAGGTTAAGAAATGAAAGCAATAAAGCACAATTTTGGAAAACACAACTTAAAGATATTATGAAGTGACAAACTCAAAGATTGTTGAATGAAAATGATAATCAAAGCATTAAAGCACAGAAACAGAGTCAAGCAAACAAAAATATTTTCTAATGAATGGCTCTAGTGTTGATGAAAAAAAAAAAAAAACAAAGCTAGATTTTTAGTTCTAGCAACAGCAAGCGTGTGATTTATGGTGCCCAATATACTTCGCCTTTTCTCATGAAACTTTTATCACTAATTTCCAACACAGTAAGGAACGTCTACACAAAATGTTAGGAGAAATGGATTAGTAATTCGCTCTGGATAAATTAAGCACAGCAAGCAATTTAGACTCTATTGTGGCAGTTCTCAAGTTATGCACTAATTCTTTGGAAGCAGTGATTACAAAATTTATCATGATCACAATACATGGAATTAAATCACCAAATTTTAACCACTAACAACTAACATACTACTCTATGGTCATACCAAATTTGAGGTCAAAAGAATAACTGGATCAATTTCAGTAAATCAAATATAGAGGCACAATTACACTTTTGTCAGGATTCTGAACACTATTAGCATTCGGCTTTTACAAATTTATCATTCTTTTTGTATTGGAATTTGAATGCTCCTTTTTATCAAAACATTTTTAACATCTTGATAAAGCCTCTCACAAAATTCACTTCAAAATACGTAACAATCCAGTGCCAATAAATCTTCCAAAATCAGTACAACAATAATGCAAATAGCTTCAAAACAGAATAAGAAACCTATGGATTCCGATAAATTTGATTGAAATTACAAGACATGTGGAATTAGTAGACTCTATGAAACTCAACAATGATCTAATAGTGAAGTAAAGAACTCAATAATGAAAAGGAAAAGCAATCAAAGGCACACTTCTTTGACACATTTCATCAAATACATTATGCTCAACATTTCTTTCGCAAGCATTGGAATAAACACCTACTCTATAAGCATGAACCCAAGGAATTTATGACAATTCAGAATTACACACAACTTTGACATATACTATGGATCATAAAATTCAAAGCTAACTCAATATTAAGCCAAATTGATCCAACATAAATTCAAGACACAAGAATATCAAAGTTACTCGGTACAAATCAAGAACACCTAAACTTGTTGAATCTTGGATGGTTCAAGAAGAATAACATGAATTGAACCGTTTAAACTCTATGAAACAACTTTTAATCGGTAGAAAACTTCAAGAACATGTAAAAAACAATGTGAACATCATGGAACAACTACAAGAAAGTTGAAAAAGCATCAAGAACTTATATAAGCTCATGATACCACATGATAGAAGCCTCCTTGGTGCATGTAGCTTCTTGCATATTCTACAAGTGGTATAGCTTGGAGGAGAAGCTTGCACTGAATCAAATGGAGTCTTCTATAGCAGTAGCAATGAAAAACCAAGTGGAGCCATGAAAGAATCAAAGAGCACCATGGAATATGGAAGGTGGTGAAGAAGCTACGGTAGCTTCTAATAGTAGTTGATGGAGTGAATGATGTAGAAAATGTTGAAGGAGGTTGGGCCAACCTTCACGGGTTCTTCAAGATATTCTTGGAGAAGAAGCTCAAAGAGGAAACTTGATACAAAGTGATGAATGCAATTTGGAAGCAATTCATTAGGTAAATCAAGCTTGCAATACAATAGCCCTACGCATCTATTTATAGATTCTAAGAAGCTTCTCATGCACGCTTGATGGGTATGTATGGGTAAAGCTAAGTGAACCCTAGCTTGCATCACACACTAGATTAGGGTTAACCTAGCATGTGAAGCAAGCCTTCCCAACCCTAGGCTATGCTCTTCATCATCCAATGAGAAGGTGCCATGTGTCACTACTAAAGGTGGGGCTCTAAACCCTAACCTAGGTGCCTTTCTAACCCTAAGGCACCTTTAGGGTTTATTTTTACAAAGAACAAAAATTCCTACACTTTTTTTACTAATTTCCAAATGATCCTCGAAACTTAGAGTAGTCAGCATTTTGATCTGTGTAGGTGCTTCGGACTCCTCATGGGCTTCAAGGTATCTAGCCATGGACCTTGTGATTGGGCCTTCTTCCATTAGGTTAACTGACATGAGAAGTGGCAGCAGTTGATCTAGCAGACTCCAATTGCTGCATTATAGCTTACTAATTCTGAGTCATAGCCATGTTCTGTTGTTGAATTACAGTAGCCATCATCTCAATAACTTTAGCAATCTGGCCATCTCCGAGGAAGGTAAAGGAGGAGTAAGGGGTCTTAGGGCCATTCTAAAAGAAATAAGAGAAAGATTTAATATCATTCTTTATAATTAAGATAACCATAAAAGATTTCTAATAAATTAACAAAGTTTAACATAGCAAACCGATAACTCACAAGTCACCTAAGGTTCGACCTTCTCTGTTACCAAACATGTAACACCCTATAAAATCCATCATACAGGAATCACATAAAGCTTTAATATAAAACATTACATAACCAAGTGATAATTTAGTAGAGTCATTAAAAATATATTCCCTTTTCCTAGGGATTTCAAACCTTACATATTTCTCAAAATATAACATTATAAATATAAGAAAGACTACTCTTCTAAAGTTTCCTCTGCCACTTAAGGTATATCATCTCCTGTAACAACATCATTTGCTTTTGTGTAACACACGATCATCATAGGTAAGAAAAGAGAGAGAACACACACAAACACATAAGAAGGGTAAGCTAACTATTTGAGACATACTTAAAATAAAATATTCCATCAATAACAACTTAAATCGAAGTCACATTTCAATATTTCATAAACATTGACTCTACTTCCAAAAGACTTGAGTGTTGAATTGGACTTAGAGGTCAGATGACCACTTCTAACTGTGAATCCACACAATTTCCAATCGATCATAACATCATCTGACAAGATAAATTCATTTATTTATCCTGACTAGTTCTTTCAAATTGTAGTTTCAATTAAATGAACCTCCTTCAACTCTTACCACCTGATACCTATCATCTATATGATTCTAAAGTACTAGTAGAGTTAGGAGACTCCCTTCTAGACAAATCCTCAAACAAAGCACATCTTTTATCATTCCTACTCGATATTTTCTTTCCTGAAAATACTAAGTCTACAATAATATTTCACAACAGTTATAGACACATCAAGATCACATGCTACTACTCATACATGTTTCAAGAAATTAAAAGAATTTTCAAAATCAAGCTACCCAAACTAATAATATGATAGAATTTCTCTATTACCAAATTGAAGCTAAATTAAAGCAAAATATCAAATTAATTCAACTCATTTCATGTTAAAAATCAATTCAAACCTACCAATTGGAATAAGACAATTTCTCAAACACAAACACATTCACTTCTCAAAACCTACATACTCAAATTGAACATAAAACACCGCATCTCAATAATTCGTAACTATATCAGAAATTATAGATAGATATGTAATACAAGTGCATTTAGGTCTCCTATTTTGGGTTCTATAGAGTGACTTAAGAGTCAGCTTCCCTTACCTGTCTAAGAGAAGAGTCACTTATAAAAGATTCCAAGCTATAGTTTGTAAGGATAACTCAACCTACAACATATAGTTCTGATTAATGATTTGAACCTACCCTTAGTATCTAGAACGAATAAAAATAATTTTTGATGCCTCTAAGACCACGTGCACATAATGCAAATTGTTTTTAGAAACCCTAAACTTCTTAAGAAGATGGAAAAAATTTGAACTTGCCTGAACAAAAGATTGTGATTAGTTAAGCTTGTTCTACTCTACACCAGGAATTTGGATGGGGCTCTTGAATCTCTAATCCGAATCAAGAAAAAAATAAAATTTTTATAGAGAAAGAGAAGAGAGAATTGAGAATAGATTTGGGGTTTTTTGAGATCAAGCAAAGAAAGTTGAGAAAGGAGTTTTGGGGCTTTTCAAGAAAGAGAGAAAAAGAGAGGAAGCAACTTTTCTTTTCTTTTCCTTTTCTTTTAATCTGAAACCCTTACACAAGTGGCAAAAGAAGGTAAGAGAAGAAGCTCCATGTGGAACCTACTTAGAGTGGCATGTGGGGTCATCTTGGACTCATTTTTCCTAGGTGGAACCTTCTTGAAGGCTTCGTTCGAACGTGACCGTCAATATTTATGGGCTTCAAGGTCCAAGATCCTATTCTACTTGGCCCAAAATAAATTCTACACTACTCCATACAATTTTTGCAACTAAAGGTCTTGTAATCTTGAAGTTCTAAAATCTCTAGAGTGATCTTCTCTGATTTTGAACGTGGGCCCAAACAAGCCCAATTAGGCCCAAACTCCTAATAAGCTGTTGATCAAAGCTTTAAATGAGTGACCTCTTTATTCTGCTCTATAGTCTCGGAGATGGGTTTGCATGACTTTTTGTCATAATTCATTTTTTTTATAATTTTATATATCTTTTTTTCAGACATCAATACTAGCAATATAATTTTAGTAACACTGTGATATACAGTTAATAGGCGTAATGATTCTATTGTTACTTGATTTTAGAGTGATTTTTAATATCTATTTCTAATTTTTCTTATAAATATGACAATTGTTAGAAATGTGAAAACTCAATTTAAGTATGATGAATGCCATTTTGGAGTACAAATTATCGCATATTTGGGTAACTTTTGACCCAAAATGTGTTAGGAATTGACATAATATACCACTTTGAGGTTTTATTGGACTTAAGATAAAAAATATAGGAGTTATTGGATGCATGAAGAAAATTTATTCCAAATTTCTATGAAAAAATTAAGTTTAGAAGCACATAGAACAAAGAAGACAAAGCACTGAGAGATAAAATGCTCGAGCAAGTAGGAAAAGCCCATGCAAGGATTGCTCAGGAAAAGGAGGACAATTATTGAAGAAAGACCTAAGAGAAGGGTCATGTCTAAGTTAGGAGTCACTAACAAACTGCTGACGCATTAACCTAATTGTGGTCAGAGGTATAAATGCAAGATATCTTGTTGGAAAAGGGGGTGGCGGCTGCAACAATAGTTTTTGCAGAGAATATTTGTCCTTGTTCCTTTTGTGCTTCCATGGCTACCATGAGTAGCTAATTTTCTCATTTTCTGGGATTGACTGTAGTTTATCAAAATTGAATGTATTCTAAATTTACATATTGATGATACATTGTTTGTTCATTATTGGTATTTTCATTTTATTCTGAATGTTGGATTCTATTTACTCAATAGACTCTTGAATTGGAATTTTGGGATTAACTGGGAAGTAGTTTCAAGGTTCATACATAAACAAGAGTGCTCACTACTGTGTGATACCAGGAATGGATCCACTGTGATGATTGCCATTAACATTTGTTCTTAATGCTAGTTAAACTGCTAGATAGTTGGGAAAATGGAATCTAGCTAGTTAACTTATGAATTTCAATGCATGAGGAATCAACTTGAATGTCTTTTATTTGTGCAGAAATAATGGGTAATCGCATGTATTGTCGATATGATATCACGAAGAATACAAACGAGTAAGATAAACGAAGTTCAATCCCAAGTTATTTCATTGTATCTTTTATTAACCTAAAAACATCAACCTCTATTTTATTAAGTTGTATTTTTTCATTTGAACTTCTACTATTTATGTTTTACCAACAATATAATTCTTCATACTAGTTATGCTAAGGTAGCATTACTCGCTAGAAACTTAAGCACATATTGTTTCTCGTGGGATTGACACTCTTATTTCATACACTATATTACTTTTGACTAGGTGCATTTTCCTGAAGAGTTTGTGTCGATTTTGGAGAGTTTGTGATGATTAAACAGGCTAATTACTTCATCTTCTATTCATTGTTGACTTCATCGTTAACTTATGCTTTCTAATTTTATCTTCGGTTAGATTTGTTTTTTTTTGGTGTCCAATTCTTAGCTTCTGCTTGTTTAGTCTTTTCGCTTGAATCTTTATCCAAATTGGCTTTGTCATGCGAGTCTGTCATGTCATTATGTCTATAATTTGAAATTGTTATGGTTATTGCTTCATAACTTTAATTGATTTCGTTTTCTTGTCTTGTTTCTAGGTTTTGATTGCGATGAGTAATACTTCGAAGGAGAAGTCGTTACTCACCAAAAGCACTTTTGTTATGACCAAAATGAAGGTTTTACAGTGGTTTATATAATCATAAATTAGAACTTGTTTCACAGCTATGTTATTTGATTTTCCTAATAGTTACCCTTCAACTTCTTAATACTTGCTGCTATCGTTATCCTGTTTCATCCCCTTGTTTGGCTTCTTGGTCTTTGCAAAGTAATGGTATTCATTCTAAAATATATTTGTTGCTCTATGCAAAGGGCATGCCTTCAATTGGAATGACACCTTTCTCATGTGGATGGTACATCGGTGAGAAACATGTTAGTAAACTTTTAATTCAATATTTGACAGATTATATACTCATTAACATAATAAATTGTACACTTGTTTGTCTTGCTTTTTAGATAATATTATATGTTACTGATCTAACTTCATATCCAAAATGTGTAGATATCTTTAGCTGATTTATCTAATAAACCTTTACCGGTTTATGGTAAGAGAGAGAAAAAGTTAAATAAAGGGCAAATAGTTTGTTATATTTGTTATTGTTAGGTAAAGTTTTTTATATTTTTGTTCCAGCTGTTAAGGAAATATATTTCCTTTCATGGAGTGCCTGGTTTCACTAGGGGGAGGTTAGGAAATTTTGACTTTGTGTAAACTGGGTATTCCAGTGTAGAGAAGGAGACCGCCCCTTTCGGGGATAAACTTGTTTACCATGTTTATTCGTAATTCTTGATACTTGGAGAAATAAAGAGGTATTAAAGTGATATGTTTTTGGGAAAGGAAAAGATTGTCTTCCTAGCTGCAATTTGGGAAATATCAGATAGAGTCCTAAAAGTGTAGTAGGATTTAATTACTGCTTCCATCAATCCACGGATTTGATTCTGTTTGAGTTCAAGTAGCAAAGTCATAACTTGAAACCTATGTTACTTGGAATTTTGTGTTACTTAATTTAGTTCCGTGCAGGCCTGTGTTCACATGGATTTGGGCTTTATACATGTAAAGACAAATTGTTGCCATGTTGCAAATTTAAGGAATATGAAAATTCTGTTGGAAAATATGATTTATGCAATATTTTGTTAAATATATGTTATTGTTATTTTCAAATCTCAACTGCTATAGAGAGATTGTTTGCATTCCAATAACTTGGCTATAATTTTGTGCTTTTATTATGTTGTAGGTGACACAGAGAAAAAGGAAGAAGCAAGAGAACTTGAAGTTGATCTTGAAAGAGATTAAAGAACTGTGTTCTCCTACCAGGTATTCCAAATACATTTGGAATTCAATCACATGATCTGTTTTTAATATTTCATTAACTGCTAGATCTAATCTTCAAAACATTTTCTCAGATTTCTCTTAAAGCAGATGAAAGTGATGTATACGAGTTCTTCTCAAGGGCTGGCAAGGTCATACCACATTTCACTTTTCTACGCTATGGTAGCAGGCTTGATCTTGGAGTTTAACGCATGAGAGTGAACTCTAGAACAATTATTGGAAAACTACTGTTTCCTATTGAAATTTTTACTATAATAGATCCTTGTCTCCCTTAAATAATGTAAGAGAATAGGTAAGAGATTGTCAGATGAAAATAAATCTCAGAGACATGTAATGCATTTCTCTGACAGTGTCAGAAGTAAATCTATTCTAGTTAATGATATGATTTTTTTTAATTCCTTGATAGTGTAACGAATTTCACACATGAATAAATCCTATTGCATATCATGTTTATAAAAGGTGTACTGCAATACGCACGTCAAATTACATTCATATAAGATGTTGCACCTTATTAGTTAATCATAGTGTATATAGTTATACTAACTACTATAAATAAATGAATAATTAAATTTTAAAAATATTATAAATGTGAAATAATTATACAATAAAAGTTAATTTGAAAATGTTGTCTAAAGTTTAATGTTTTAATATTTAGAAATACTAAAAATAGAATAAGTATAGAGTAAAAGTAAACTTAAAAATGTTGTTTAAAGTCTACCGCTTTTTAATATTTAGGAACATTGAAAAAAAGTGTTGCCTCATACATAGTAAAACATAGACAATAAATAAATAAACGTGGTCTAAACAATAGATAACATTTTATAAAACATTGCCTAAACAAGAGGCAATATTTCAAAAAGTTTTATCTAAACAATAGACAACATTTCAAGAAGCATTGTCTTAGTAAAAACGTTGCCTAAAAGTTGTCCGAAAAATATTGTCTAATATAGCATTATAGGCAACGATTTTATAAAATCTGTCACCTTAGAGAAAACACATTTGCCTATAGTCTACAACAACAGACACATACTCCATGCCTGGAAAATCGTTGCCAAAGTGTTGCCTCAATTTTAGACAACAGTTTTTTGGCTTTAGACAAAACTTTTAGGCTATTGCCTAAAGTAAAATATGGTATAGTGATATTATATATTTCATGAAAATCAACACCTAAAGTAAGTTCTTGAACTGGAGTTGTGACTTCCAACTTCCAATATCCAAATTATAATTAAAATTTACAATAAAAGTTAGTATTATACTAATACAAAAATGTTTATATATTATAATATGAATGCAAGTTTTATAAGGTCCAATGGATTAAAAGCACAAGCAACCCAATCCACACCACTTTTACCCATTACTACCACCACATTGTACCAACCATATATGTGGAATCTTATACCAAGATGCATGATCGATAAGAAAATTTTCTTCCCTAATATACAACCCCATTTAGACTCTCCACTCCTAAGTTTCATACAGACTCCATAATCTAGAGACTCTTGTCCTTCTTCACCCACAACAAGTAAGGATGTTGAGGGCATAATCACAGTCAAGAACCTTGTAATACAGTAGGAGCAGTATTTTCGTTATTGTTATTGTTGTTATCATTTTTTTCTTCTCTCACTCTACCTGTGAAGTGTTTCTGCAATCCGTATAGTGGCTGAAGTGTTGAGCTTTTTATATTTAATTTCGTAAGATCTAAGAAACCCTTACGCGCGGTAAAGTGAAGCACACAAAAATTACGGATTTGAAATACAATTTAAAAAGATTAAAATGATAAAACTTTACTGTGGTTTAATTAAAAACCGTCGAAACTTACCAGAGGTTTGGAAAACCTCCACCATGGTTGTATTCTATTTGAGGTTTTGTAACCCCAAGTAGAAAACCCCTCTTAAAATTAAGATTTTTGGTAGTGAAAACTTTAAATGCTCTCAATGGCAGATTTACAATAGACACTCAAATATTTAGTAAATTCTTCAATGTATTATATGATGTATTCCTCTTTTTGCTTCTTATTTTCTTCAACTTAAAATTGGTCTTCTATATGTAGCATTGTAGAAACTAGTTGTTGGATGCTTTAAAGGAAAATCTTAACCAATGCTAAAATTAGTCATCGGAAGAACTTCTATTCTTGATTCTACATTAAAACTGACTTTATCTACATATAGAAACAATTTAAATAACACAAGATATCTTTGATTCGAAACAATCAATTATATTTAAATATTTCATAGTAATTTGAATAATGTCCATTATAAAGAAATTTGAATGTTAAGCACAACATGCTATAAAATCTAATTTTGATATTTTTGTAAAAGACACTTTAATTTGGTTTTAAGATTTAGAAACAAATCAAATCAAAATTGTGTCTAGCAAAATCATTTTTAATTATTTCCGTATTTAGCTATAACAATATAACAATCCAATCTTAATTTCAAATAATTTCTACAAATACATATAAGTAAATAAAATAAGCTAAATCAAATTAATTTCATTGTAAGCAAAACTTGATAATAACAATAAACCAAGATAGAGAACGACTTGGTCTCACTAAAATTGAAAAAAGATTTCAAAAAAAATTTAAAATATTTATTGCTTCAATATTTAGAAATAATTTTAAATATTTTTTTGTCTTCTTTTAATTTTAATCAGAGTTAATTTAATAAAATAAAAGTAGATGAAAGTTTATATAGATTTGCAATCTGTTTGTACATATTTATGATGTTTAGAGACCCACGAGTATTACTGTAACAACATATAAGATCATCAAATATAAGCAGTTGCTTGCTTCCTGTGCGATACAAATTTCTTCCTGCACTAAATAAATTTGTAATATACCAACATTGTCCTTCTAATTTCTATTTTTATGTATTAAATCATTTATTTTTTCTTTCACACGCGTAAAAACGTAATACAAATTTTTGTTTTCTCAATTAATTGTTTGTTAATGATTATTTTATTTTTTTTATTTTGTTAAATGATATATTTTGCTTTTAAGATATTTATAATTTGAGATGGAACAACAGTATGATTAGTTTTAAAAATTCAGTTAAACACATTTAATTTTTTATTAACAAATTCAATGTTTGTTGAAAAAAATACAGATATTTGTTAATATTTATAATATTTCTTTTATTATTTGTCAAGAAAGTTTGTTAATATTTATCTAGACAATTTTTTTATTATTTATCAAGAAAGTTTTAAATATAACATAAAAATATATTTTTAATTATTTGTCAAAAAAGTTTGTTAATATTTATCTAAATAATTTTTTATTATTTATCAAGAAAGTTTGTTAATATAACAGAAAAAGAGTGGTTAATAGTTTATTTTTCTTGATTTATTTGCATTTATTCATATAGCGCGTGACTCAATTTAGCGTAGGATAGAAAAGAAAAATTATTTAATTAATAAATTTTAAAATAAAAATAATAAGAATATTATTGATATATTAAGAAATTTTTAAGTGCATGAAGTCATTTAAGCAATTGCATCAAATATAAACATATACTTGAAGTATCCTTATCACTAAAACTTTATTAAATAACTAGATTATCTTAAATGACTTTAAATGGCCTAATAATATAACATAATAAAAGAAAAAAATGTGCGAATAGTTAATATTTCATAATGATTTATTCATTTGAAGTGAGCTAAGAAAATATGGACCTTTGACGTGAAAATAATAACATAATTATTAGAAATCAATTAATTATTGGATCAAATATTATATTTTCGGCAACTAATATTTAATTAGAAACAGAAGTATCGAATATGGTTGATTGAAAAAGAGAAGAAATAAATAGAATAATAAATAGAATAACTCCTATAAAAAATAATAACTTCTATTTAGACTACCTTATAATGATCAAAAACCTTTAACTGCCAAAAACAAATTTCTAATTGTAATAAATAGTTCTATCAATATTTTTCTCTGAAGTGTATCTCAATTTAAAAATGAGAAATTTGATCAAAAATATTTGACCATCCACACATATTAAGGCAATTACTTCTTGTAATCCTCCATCTTCTTGAATATGCACTCTTACTATTGGGTAAAATGACCAAATTGTCTCATCCACTTCTCTCTCACTGTACTCCACCACTTCTACCACCATCACACTACCTCTGTAAAGTTAAAAGGGAGAAAAGAATTTATTCTAGAAAGTTCTTTCCAAAATGAAACGTGCTTCAGAAATCTCTACCCCAAAAACAAACTCATTCCAGAAAAATGCATTTCACAAAATATTGTATATGTTGAAAAAATATTATTCCAGAAATCATGTTACAATTGTTTCAAAATATATTTTATACATTTTGAAAATTGTTTCAAAAATTGTTTTGAAAATTTTATTCTATTTCAGAAAACGTGTTCTAACAATATTCCATGAATTCAAGAAAGTGTTCTAAAAGAAAGTTCCCAAATTCTGAAAGTCACTTTAAAGAGTAAAATAATCATTTGAAAGTTGTGGGTTGCAGATTCAAATTGAGGGGGTGCTAAAAGTTATTGCCACAGATTAATCTATAACGGCCGAAATTCAAAAATATAAAAAAGTAAATATATATATATATATATATATATATATATATATATATATATATATATATATATATATATATATATATATATATATATATATAAATATTTATTT
>Ga0099825_1002711_pt1 | contig 23605 bp, 13 predicted proteins | sample SiratroredBW_FD_76838 | JGI IMG/M metagenome (GOLD analysis project Ga0099825, IMG submission 76838) | Root nodule microbial communities of legume samples collected from California, USA - Siratro red BW | ecosystem: Host-associated > Plants > Roots > Nodule | place: USA: California | collected... | reverse complement strand
TATATATATATATATATATATATATATATATATATATATATATATATATATATATATATATATATAAATATATATATATTTTTTTTTTTTTTTTTTTTTTGCTTTAAAGCAAAATTTATAACTAGATGTTATAAATGATGTAAGATAATAAACTCATAAAAACAAATTAAGACTAATGTTAAAATAGCACAGATGATGAGTTGTTCAACATGTATATGAAAAATAATTATAATTGTTTTTACTAATACTTGCCTTGTAATATGTTCAATATTAAATATTTTATATTAATAAATACATATAATATTTGTTATAAAGGTATTAAAAATATTTGCTTAAGATATAATATTAAACGCACTCAAGTGAAAGTGTATTGATTAAAAACAATAATTAATTTGCTATAATCCTTATAAATTTATTTACTTTAAAATAGTTTTTAACACGTGAGACAAAATCAGTTATGAGTCAGACGTGATTGGTGAAAATTTAAATATAAGCAAAAAAATGTATTATTGGTGTTTTTATTTATTTTTAGTTAAAATTAGATTTTTTTACTGGATAATCTACCCTGAAATTTAATAGAATAATTTATCGCACAGTTCATCATGATAAAACTTTGATTGTAATTTAAAATGATACCGATAAATCTGTATGGAAGTTTTGCCCTAAAATATAGTATAACTATGTTTATCAAATGATAAAAGAAAATAATCTTAAGAAAACTTATTTTTAGTTTTTAAAAGTATCTTAAAGTTCATTTAAAATTTTCCCTTTTAAAATATTCCGCTTTTGATCTTACATTTATCACACTAAACTTACTTTAAATGTCAATAATTATTTGATAACGTTAATTATGTTCAATATCTCATATTTTTTAAAAATTGAGATTAAAAATAATTTAAATTAGTCTTCTTGTATTTCAACTCAGAAGTTGTTATTAGTAGATTTATGTCTCAAATGATTATTAGTTAGTCATAGCTAATAACTCAGAAAAATAAGAAAGAGAAAGAGAGACTATGAAAAGTAAGATGAGATTAAGAAAGCTTTCAAATTTTGTAAATTATTACATCATAAAATATTTCTTGATTTTATTGAAATATTTTATAATTTAATAGTCATCTGAAAACATATCGGAAGTAATTCATAAATGTAAAAATGACATGAAAATTTCTAATCAACATATATCACTTCATAAGTATAATAATGTAAACTTTTCCGAGGTTAGAAGAATTCTTAATAACTTAATTACGTGTCATGATTTTTTTTCTCTCGTATAAACATTCTTCTAATCTTTTTCTTTCAATTTTGACAATATTTATTTCAATATCCATCCACTACTCATCTTGTTAGTTTTTGTTGGTAAGAATGTTTCTCTTTTAAATTATCTTACATTTTTCAAATACAAAACTGTAATAGAGTTTTCAACAAGAATATCATAATAGATATTAATAATATTATTTACGTTAAAATAAATATCAATCAAATAACCATGCTTTTTTTTCTAATTTTATTATTTTTTATTTTTTAAATTTAAACAATTAATACTTTATCATGTTTTAACTTTTGCCTTCTCCATGAGAATCCAAACAAAAACTAAATGATGGAGCGATAATTATGAATACAGATGGAACTGCGCACACAAGAAGAAATAATAAAAGGTGAGTAACCGTCTCAACAAGTTGACCTGAAGTTCAAAGTCACCGCTTAGGCTCTACCGTGTTTGGACGTATCTGTGGAATACGTGTCAAAGTTAACGGCAGCTCTCCCTGTGGGACAGCTTCATCCTCCAACAAAAAACCCATAACTAACTATTCCTCTTTCAACAAATTAAATGCTCCAACTTCCCACCAAACCAAACACCCCCACTTTGACCTTTGCATTGCCATGTTGCACCATGTGAACCACACTCTCCTCTCATTTTTTAAATTGCACAAGTAATTGGGTAATTTTGGGCATAAGATTATTTGGTGCTTCCATTGGGAGTTGGCAATGGTAGACACGAATTATGCCTCACACGAAACAACCTACCATCCATTTCCCCAATTGCCTTCTCCTATGTTATCTTATCATATGCTCCATTTTTCTAAGTTCCAAAGTACTTCCACTACAATTTAATGTCACATTTTCCATACTTCAATCTTTGTCTTTTCCCTCCCAATCAATGCCACCCTCTTATTTCTTCCTCTCACCTTTTCCTCTTCACTACTCCAATCCTTTCACTTGGATCAAAACTTCAACAAACTGCCCACTCAAAGCTTTATTTTGCATGCAAGTGGAACATTTAATATTGTTTTAAAGGTAGTAGTTATTTCATGACTATTTTTTACTAAGTTTATCCTTCTATGTATGTTATTTTGACAAAAAATATATATATATTAAGAGTTTACTTGCACATATATGAATATATAATATTATATTGTTATGCTAAATCAATCATATTAAAAAACTTAACAAATTTTAATATTATATATTTTAATAATTTTATTTAATAGGAGAATTCCACTAATGCTTCTTTTAAATGAGTTCCTTCAGCATTAATACATGTTTCCCTCCTGCATAATCAATAAACAACTGTAATACTAGTTAGTTGGAGAGATGGAAAACATTAGACCCATAGATATTCAATAAATAGGTCATGAATCATTTATACTGATTTATGATTTTTTTTCTTCTCATATATTTTTCGTTTTACTTATTTCTGACTAGTATATATATTGTTTTAAAAAAATAAAAATGTATGTACTCTAAAATTTTAATGAGTTGAGAACATTACTTATTTATTTAATTAATGATAAATTCATTTAGGGTGAATCAAGTTTAATAAATTGATATTTTTATTTCACATTTGTCTATATAACCTATATAAAAATATCTATTTAGTAAAAAGAAGATAATTATAAACATGTTAAAAAAATTGGGTTAAGTAGGAATATTGTTCATTATTAGTTATTTAAATTCAATACTAAATCAGTTAATTTATACTATAAGTGTTTTTTTTTATAAACAATCAACTCAAAAATTTGTTTTTATTTTTGTATTATTTTTAAAAATCATGTATTGTTACAGGCAATGCCGCTAATTTAAAATTTTAAATAAAGTGACCAACATATGTTTTTTTTTGTCATAAATTATTTAAGAAACACTAAAGGGTTATTAACCTGATTTATTTGAAAAAAATAACTTTTCGAATAATCTTATATTTTTTAATGATATTGTAATTAATTTGTTTCTTTATTATAAGAATCGAAATAATTTAAAATAGAGCTTAAGTTTGATTAGGTAAGATATGAATGTAAGTGAAAGTGGTTATAATTTGATAACATCTTAGGATATACAAACTTCGCTATAGTTTTGGTGCAATGAAGGTAATTTGATGAATGTAACTTAATCACAGTGTTTTTAGTTTTAGTGCAATGAAGGTATTCTGTATGATAATATTCATAGCGTTTTAATTTTTCATATGTATAGTATGTATGATAACAATTTTTAGAAATTTGTGATAATGATGTTAGGTTTAAAATATAGTTAATGTTCTTAATATACATTATTTAGTTAGTAATTTGTTATATGAATGAGATATTTAATATACATTATTTAGTTAGTAATGTGTTATATGAATGAGATATTTAATTATTGAAAGAGATCAAAATGTTGAATTTCTACTGTTTATGTCTGTGAAATTTTAAATGAGTTGTAATAAGACATAATATACTTGTAAAGAAATGAAACTGAGGACAAGTATCTTTATTATTTCAAGTAAGATTATAATAATACTTGATAAGGTGCACTACTAAAATGTTTTCAATTATAATTTTTAAGTTGATTTGAGTTATATTAGATATATTTAATGTTTTGGTAGTTAAGATGTAGAACGGGTTACAAATTGGTCAAATTGGTTTAAGATGTTCTTATTTAAGAACAAATTATTTAATTATATGTATCAAAATTGAATTGGAATATTTTTTTTATCCAGTTTGACCATATACATTTCTATATAATTGATTTTTGCATTAGTTTATTGAGCAAAATTCATTTATTTGAAACCCTAAAAGACTTTTAGTTGTTGGACAACCATTTGTTCATTGAACAATTCATTCTTAGACAAAATTCAATTCAATGAAAATCCAATAGTTTTATTCATTAAAAAATTAAAACTTCTTTAGACGAGCAAACTTTTAACTAAGAGTAGAATGGTGACCGATGAACTTAAACATATACTTAATTCACTTAGCAAGTAGAATTGTAGTTGAACAAAGATACTATTTTCTAGACTTTAAATAATATGTTTTATAATGTTTCTAAATATTAAAATTGTTTTTATTTCACTAAATTTTTATATTTTATATTTGAAATATTATTATAACGTGATGAATAATGAATTAAAGTTTATTAGCATTGAGTTTAAATGTGTATGAATAAAAGAATACAATGTTCATATTATGATATGACATGTAATATATTGTAAAAATAGTTATTTCTAGAGAAAAAAGAACACACTTGTAATGTGTATAAATAAAAGTACATGACTACTAATACTCATTTAAAGTAAAACAAGAATACATGGATTCTTACATGATCATGTTTGTTATATATTTTTCTCTGGGCTTCTTACCTCATATACCACATATAAAAGTTAATTTAGAGAAAAAGTGATTTATTGCAGTGAAAGTAAACAATTCCGCACTTTATTTTTTATATACATTACTGATTTCATCTCCATTTAAACAAGTCAAATTGGCAAGTTTAATGTAGACCTCTTAATGTATAAACTACTACGTACTACTTATCAGAAACAAAAATATGTCTCCATTAATAAATTGAAGGTGAAAAATTTATGTCTTACCTAAGTTCATTAAATTTCCAATGTAAAGAACAGACTTGGCCACCTCATTATCAATGTCAAATGCATAATGAATCTGTTACAATCTGTGAAGTGATAGCTGTCTTGCTGACAAAATTGAATTTTGGTGTGTCCTTTGATCTTTCATATTATATCCAGTGAGGTGTTGGTTTCGTGTTTTATACCAGGTCCAAGATACTGTTTCATGTTAGCTTTACCAAGTCCAAGTACTGGTAAGAGACTTAATTTCAGACATCTTTTACTTTTCACTACCTTTGTGTTCTTGACTCTGGTCAACGTGTCTCTCACTCAAATTATGAAAATGAGAAATTTTTAGTTGTATCAGGGCCTCTTGGTTCTACCCTTTCGTGAGATTCGGGTTATCAAGTGTAATAGCAGCCTTCCTTTTCCCACGGGCTATGTATGCAAGTAGGGGCATGGTCCCATGGTAATCAAACAATGATAATAACAGGATAAACAAGGTAGTTGGCACACACGTATTCATAACTGGCATCTAGCATGATTTTAGGGACTGACAATTTCAACACATGATGCAACATTAATGAGTTATACTTTTTAAGTCTCGAGATTTAATATTACTCTTTAGAAGTCGGGCAAAAGCTTTCCTTTTTCAAATTGAGATGAGATTTTCTTAATTCAATGAATTTCATACCTGACTATAGTATAGATTCAAAATGAAATTAGATGAATAAATATAAAATTTGCACGATGATGATGTTAGTGACTAATCCTAAAATTTGTATAATTAAAAAATAGAAATGATGATACGTAGAATTATAATTAGATAGAAAAATAACATAAAAGTAAGTATCATAGACAAGGAGGTTTGATAAGTTTCAAGGATCATCTCAAGAATTAAGAATCTTTTTATAAGATCAAATAGTTCATGGAATAATCATAGCAGAGAAGTTTTCTCAATGATAGCTTTATCTATTCTATTCATTCTTAAATTATTTATATAATTTAATTTTTTTATACTTAAAAGAATATAAAAGAAAAATATAATCCTAGAATTACAAGCATAACTATTATGTCATAGTGGTGAGACTTTGTTAAGCTTGAGATTAGGAGTTCATAACATGATTCATTAATCTCATAAAAGTATTAGGAGAATTTGTCAAACCAAATGACATTATCTTTTACTCATATAATTCATACTTGGTTTTAAAAGTTGTTTTTCATTCATCATCTTCTCTAATCCTAATATGATTATATTCACTTTTCAAATCTATCTTAGAAGAGTAACATGATCCATACAATTCATCAAAAAGATAATCTAACTTGGGAATTGAATGTTTGCAATTCATGGTGATGTTATTGACAACTCTACAATCTAAACACGTTTTCTAACTTTCATCCTTTTCTAATACTAGAATTACTGAAACCCAAGGACACAAGCTCTCTTCTACCCAACCTTTATTCATCAATTCAACGACTAGTTTTTGAATTTCTTTGGATTCTTGGAGATTACTTTTGTATGTTGGCTTATTAGACAACACAACTCCTAAAATCAAATTAATATGGTGTTCAAATTCTCTTAATGGTAGGAGTTCCGATGATATGTCCTCTAGAAACACATCATGAAATTCTTGCAAAATATATTTAACTCTACTAACTTCAAGGTCAATACTCAATAGAGTAATTTCTTTTTTGTAAAGAATATACATAGATTTTCTAGTCAAAAATGCTTTCTTAATAAACACTTTTTACAAAAAGAGTGTTTGTTTTCTCTTTTTACTTTCAACACTTTTTTTTCCATCTTGTTTAGGACTCTCCATCTCTTTTTCTCTCTTTTCTTTTTATATTTTCTTTTCTTTCTTTCCTTTCTTGCTCTCTTTTTTCTCTCATTTTATTTTGATCCTCATAAACCTCTCTAGGTGATAAAGGAACAGGACTTTGCGGTCTTGATGAACAAATATGTATTTGTTAGTGTGACCATCATGTTGAGTGCAAGCAATATATGACTAGTCTTCATAGGAACCACATCACAAATGACCTTGTCTTTATACTTCCCAACAGAGAATACAATTTCTACTTATTTGTCAACCTTCAACTCTCCTTCCTCACTTAACCATTGTAATTTATATGGTCCAAGAGACGAGGTTTAGTCTCTAAGTTCATTTTGGTCACCAATTTGATGCTAACTACATTTGTACAACTTCCTCCATCTATGGCTAATGAACACACCTTTTCTCTGACACAACACCTAAAATGGAAAATGTTCTCTCTTTGGATGCCTTCATTTCCCTTAGCTACTCCTTCAAACATCTTCCTAATAGTGAACAAGTCCCCCTCTAGAATCTCTTCCTCCTCATTCTCACTCTCTTTACTAAATGATTTAGAATTGAAAGATTCACTTGTGATGTCACCGCTCTCCTTAAATAACACAGTCTTCTTAATGGGACATTCTGAAGTTATGTATCCTCTTCCTAGGTAGTTGAAATAGTTTATCTCATTGTTTCTAGTTTTCTTCGATTTATCATGATACTTGGAATAATATTCTTGAAATACAATGTTGGAACTGCTAGAAAAACCCATCCCTCCTTCTTATTCCCTTCCTTCCAACTTGAAGAATTAAAATCAGAATAACTCTTCTTCACACCCTTTCTTTTGAGATGTTGTTATACCCTAATGGCTGAATGTACCACTTCCTCCATCTATTTTTGTAGAAAATGAAAAAGAAAGAAAAAAAAACAAAACAAAAAAAAGCAAAAAGATAATAAAAAAAAATTATTGCCAATGATAATTAAGTTCTTTAATACATTTTGGACCTAGAAAAAAAAAAGACCAATTCTGCTTAACTAAGTGTCTTTATTCTAGTTTTGATTCTTATCTATCTTATTTTGTTTCATTTGGTTAGGAATTGTGTCTTGTCTTCCTACATCATCAATTGTGTTTTTCTTATCCTAAGTGTCTAAGTATCTTTTCTAATAGATCATTTTTCTTGTTTGTTTCATGTTTGTCTTGCTTGTTGTTGGTAGTGAAATTGTTCTTTACTATTTCTCTTGTGTTAGTGCTATACTTTTGTTTTAAACCTTATTAATTTTTAAAAGTAGTTCTTGATTATTTGATTCTTGTAAGAAACTTAAATGGAGAACAAGTGGAAAAGGACAAGAGTCCTTTTGATGGAGAACCATTAGTTAAAGAATAAATTGAACCAGTAACTCATGCACTGGCTAGAAGAATGGAAAAGAAAGGGGAAGTTCAGAAGACTCTTCTTTTGAGAAGAGTAAAATATTAGAGTTTCCATTTCTTTTTTTCTTATCTTGTAAAAATTGTAAATACTAGAATAAGGTTTTATGGATCTTGTATTCTGAGTCAGCTAGTGTATGATTTTTAATTTTTGGCCTTGTATTTAGGCCAAGGTTGGTAAAAGACAAACCCTAACCCTTGGAGAGAGAAGTTTGTGCCTAGGTCAAAAATCCCTAGCATGGAAAGCAAGCTACCATAAGAGCTCACTTAGGGCTAGGTGACACTCCTTGTCATGCTTCCCTTGCTCCCTTGCCACATGGCACTCTCTTAATGGAGAGGATTCTCTTCATTCCTAACTTGACACTTGTCAACCTCTCATTCGGGAAGATTTTGAGACTGACAAACAACTTAGGGTTACAGTTAGCTTAAGGTTTAACCAATAAACAAAGGTGTTCTCCTCAATGTACCAAAACGAAATTTGATAAACAAATATGAAATTCACATGATGATGATATAAGTAATAAACCCTAAAATGTGCAGAATAGGAAAATAGAAATTTTGATATGTATAATTACAATTAGATAAAAAAAAAGGATATAAAAATAGAAACCACAAACAACGAGGTTTTATTTGCTTTAAGGATCACCACAAGAATTAAGAAATTGTTAATAAGATCAAATGTTCAAGAAAGAAGCCTAATAGAGAAGTTTTCTCATCTCAAATGATAGTTAAATATTCTGTTTATTCCATTCATTCCAAAATTATTTATACAATTTAATTTTCTTGTTAACGATAGTTAATTATTCTGTCTATTCCATTCATTCCAAAATTATTTATACAATTTAATTTTCTTGTTCTAGGAAGTGTATAAAGGAAAAATATAATCGTAGCATTACAAGTATGACTCCTATGCCTAAGTGGTAAGTGAGGCTTAGTTAAGCTTGAGGTTGGGTTAGGGCTTCCATTTACTCATGGATTGGAATTCATGGTTGTCAAGAGCTTCAACCTGATCAATGATGTCCACATCACTTTGACATGCATGTACATTGCAATTTTTAAGCAATTCTTATGTAAAAACCTTGTTACAATACATTATTAATCTATGTGATTTTTATTATCACTATAAAATTCGATAGACTTATTGATTATATAACATTGAGGATAGCTTAAAAGCTTCCAACACAATCATTGTATACAAAAATATAACGAAGGATTAGCTAATATCCAAATCCATGAAAACGAGAACTTTACTCTGTTTACTCAAAAAAATAAAACACTACACTGAGAACACAAAGAGGTAGATGAAAATGCTTGGAATTTAGTTGAACTTCAAAGACGATCTTCGTATTGAAGAATTAGCCATTTGGTCAACGGCAATATCCAAGAAAAAGTGGGGCACATGCATCCAAGTAGGATAATTTACAAAGTACACAAAAGATTAAGAAAATTAATTAGAACAGAGTTGAAGCACAGATTACTACTAAAGGACAAGAATTTCACTCCAGAACTCCAGAAATCGCAGAAGATGATGACTTTGAATAGCGTTCAAGCAATGATAGTACCTTGGCAGCCTTTCTCCTGAGGTGACCATCTCCATATATATTCATGCCAGTCAAACCAATCAGACGTGATCTAGCTGTTGTTCCATAGTATTCTACCATTTCCTTTGACACAAACACCTTCTCTAACAGTCCTAGAGCTTCTGCCTTGAGAGAATCAGTTCCCCAGTTCAAAATGTCCAACAAGGATCTTATGGTATTATTCTCATGCAAGAAACGAGCTCCCCTTTGAGGAAAGTCTTCCAAAACCAATGTGGAAAGTGTCTGTATTGCTTCATAAGCAGTTGCATGAACCTCCCCATGTAACAGCTTTATCAAGCCAGGTAAAGCCTTAGCTTCCAAAAGACAAAAAGTGCTGTTCACACTGCACACACTCCCATGTGCTGGACACAAAGGGACACGTGATGATCTGCAAAGCCAGCAACCAGTTGGCTTGGGAATAACTGTGAGCTTTGGAGTGCTCATAGAAAGATCACCAATGAAAGCTGCTGCTCTTGCCTTTGCTGTGACTGAACCAGTGTTGAGAAAATCTACAAGCAAAGGATATATTCCGCGTTTAACCAAATCTCGCTGTGACTCAATATTTGTAGGGTCTGTGAACCTGAAGAGTGCACTGAGAGCATTTTCTTTTGCCTCCATTTTGCCAGTTTTCAAAATGCTTATGATTGCATCAAGTCCACCCAACTCAATCAACTTCATAGTTAGTTCTCGTTCTGATTTTGGCAGGTTAGCAAGTAAACCAGCAGCAGCCATCTGTACATTATCATTCTCCTCATTCTCAAGAAATCCAATCAAGGCCTCAAGCCTTCTAGGCCTTAAGAGGTATTCAACTACTCCATCTGGCTCGTGCTGAGAGAAAAGAAAGAGTAGAATTATGGAAGCCTCCCTGATTTCTGAGTCCGGATCATCAAGAAGTGGAAGAATTAGAGATGCACCATTGGCTGCAAGAATTGCTTTCTTAACCAAACTTGTCTCAAACTTGCAAATGCCAAGAAGTGCACGCAGTGCAGGCTTACGGATGTTGGGACCTAAGCTGGAACTCTGCTGCAAAGCTAGCACATTGGTGATAATGGAATCTAACTCAAGTTGTTTCCCCTCTCCATCAACAAAGAAATCAATTCCAGCACCATCTGAAGAAAGCTTCTCAATGATTTCTGAGCATTTGGTGATAATGAACGACCGTGTCCGAGGAGAGAACATTAAATCTAGAATAAGAGGAACTCCTCCAGATGCAGCAATAATTCCTTTATTAGCATGAGATCCTGCTAATTTAATCAGGGCTAACAATGACAAGTCTTTTGATTCAGTGCTTCCCGACAACATTTCTAGCAAAGGAGGTATAACTCCTTCTTTGCCAAGGAGTTTCAAGTTTGAATCATTCAACTCTAAATTAACAATGGCTTTTGTCATTGATATTCTTGATTCTGGTTCTGAGAAGATAAAAAAGAACAATAACTCATTATGATCAACTTACTAGTTACTATACAAGTGCTCTTTCTGTCAAAAGGATTGTAAATCAGTCAGGACTAACTGCTCTAAAGGTACCAGGACAATAAATATCTGTAGGATACAAACTAAAGGAAAAAGACTATCCTGATTTAACTGTGTCCACAACAAAATAGTGGAGTTATTACGCTCCTTAAATTTAAGAAAGTATATGACATTTACTATGTGATATTGAGAAAGTCAATTTTGTCATGGAGGATACATGCAGTACTTAAAAATTTGCATATGCATGAAAAGGATAAGAAGGTATGCTTTTACTGAGAGTTATTCACAAATATTGGGAAGTGTCATCCAGAGAGAAAATGGAATAGGAAGAGATTCTAAAACCGTTTCCTAAAAATCAATGATGTATACAAACTATTTTCATTGAAGTTATAATAATCATCCATTTCATTTTTTCAACAGAAGAACTTAAAGCATACTAGTTAACAACGTAGGATAATTCTGTATTTCCTTAGCTAGCTAGATGACATGACATCTTTGTCTTCCTCCAGAGCATGTGGAAGGGCTAATTCTACGCGCGCATACGTATACATACATACGTGTGTTTATATATATATAATGAGAAAATATTCATTGTACCATAGAAGTTGAAAATAATCAATATTCTTACCTTCAATCATGCGATCAACAAGTGGTTTATACCAGCCAAAATTAGCAGCAATGGTAATGGTTTCCTCGTTTAGTTCAAAAAGTTTCATCAAAATCTTTTCTGATACTTCGGCAGAATGGCTGGCAAGATTCTTTAGAATGGTAACAAGGGACCAAACTGCAGTGTGATTTTTAGAAAGCTTTTTACAGAGATATTGATTCCAACCAGATTGTTCTTCAAGCAGTTCATATAGCAGATCAATTGCAGCCTTGGAAATGCTAGAGTCACTCCCTAAGCAGGAAAGAATGTGATCCCATCCTTGAGATTCAGCCACTTTCTCCTATAAAATTTAATGTAAGTGTTAAATTTAAATTGATTTTTAGATTGCATGCGCGATGTGTGTGTAGCAATTAAAAGGAGTTTAGACTATCTCAGTGGTAAAATTGGCCCACTTTCTACTCAGGAAAGAATTGAGAGAAACTTCGACATAAAACATGGTAACATGAAATGAAATCAATGAGCCATGAGCGGCATATGACCTTTTAAGAACATCATGTTGAAAAAAATACAATCAAGAAAACATTTTCTCGCATTTGTCGTACCTATGCTTCTCCCATTCGTCCCTCTAAATCATAAATTGCAAATCCTCAGGAAGTGTGTGGTTTGATTGAAGCAAGAAAAAGAAACAGTTTGCTTACCTTGTTTCTTGTATTACCCTCTACCGCATCCTTCAAAGTTATCAAAATCTCCCTCTTCACTTCTTTGTCATCAGAGCTCCCAAGGATAGAGATAACAATATCAGTAAGCTCTCCAATAGAAATCCAATCCTTGTTAATAGAATTCTTTCTTACAAGATCCTGCATTTGGGCCAGGGATTCTTGCAGGTCAGAATATGATAATAAATTGTCCCTGATAGACCTTATTGTCAGACAATAATTAAGTTCTCTCCACTCTTCAATAGATAGTCTTAGAGGAATGTTAGACCTCAAGGTAGTATCTTCAAGAACCTCTTTAGTTTCTGGGTCTTTCATGTTGCCGTCGTAAAACCAAGCTTCAATAGCATGTCTCTCACATGTAGTACCAGTGCAAAGGCTGACAGGATCTTCCATAACAGCTCCAGTTATAGAACAATGGAAAGAATTGAGTGGGGGGATATGTTTTTCCCTTGAATCATATTTCTCTATCACCTTAACCCTTTCAAAGTATTGCCTCTCTACTTCTTCATAATCTCTGGCTGCATCTGCTCGAGAGAGTAACTGAATGATCTGATCCAAAAGAACACATTCAGCTCTTTCTTTCCTTTCAGAAGCTTCTTCTTTTTCCTTCCTAATGCTAGCCAACTCTTTGCTTATCTCCGAGGGTTCCACTGGCACCCCAACTGCCCTTGCTATCTCCTCTAACATGTCATTTGCAAAAGCCTGATCTAGTTTCTGTTCTCTAAGCCCCTGGTTCAACTTGTCAACAATTTGAATCTGGGACTGGGAAGCCTCAAACTCCACCCTTTGCATCTCATTTTGCAATCTATTGACCTGATCAGAAATTCTTGATAGAACTTCAGTATTTGCAATGGACAATGCAGCCAGAGACTTTCCAATATCCCTTGTGACTTGTTCAACCTCCTCTACAATGGATCGGCACTTAATCAGTAAGTAAAAACGGCCACGGTTCCTATACTTGTCCACCAAATTATTTGCCTTCTTAACATCTGCTTCAAGAGACTCCAGAGCAACCCTTGCGGCTTGAGAGTCATTCAATTCTTGAAGCTGCAATTCCTTTAGCACTGGCTCAATATCAAATAGATGTTTTGAAAGGGCCTTGAAACTTTCTTTACCAATAAGAACATCAGATGCTGCTTGAGCTGTTTTCAAGACTTGACTAGTTACCACTGTCAAAATTGTACCTATGGGAACGAGCTCCACCCCAGCCATGCTGAAAAGTCTATACTGAATTCTTTACTCAACAGTATAAACTGAACTCTTTCTATTGCCACGAAGCTTTTGAACTAATGAACCTGCAAATTGTATCTCTTTTTCCCTGGAAGCAAATTCCTCTAAATCAATTCTCTTATAAAGTACAAAAAGTTTCTAAATTAATTCTAGAACAGTCCATTTTGCAGAGAGAACAAAAGGATATTAACTAAATGAATACTAGTTCAACTATCTAAGATCATTCTATATACAACAAACATCATGCTCAAGCTCAATATATTAGGAATATGTGATTTTAACTTGTAAAATTGAGCTTTTGGGTATTTCTTACAGTTAGATAGGAAAATAAAAAGTAAACTATTATATTCAATTCAAACTTCTACAAGTGAAGTTGATCCAAAATGGTATTTTGTGTTTACAAAACTGTGGCAATGAATTCTTATCTCATCTGCTGGAAAATACAAAATATAATTCACAAGTAAATTGCTTGGGTTGTAATTCGTAATATTGGGCAGCAATTGTCCATAAATGTTTCTCTAGTTTTGGTTAGAGAAATAAATAAGGCTTTAGAATCAAACAACCAAATGCTTCAATTAGGGGATTGATAGATGGAGATTCAAGTTATAAACATAAACAAACAATTTCACAAAAATTACAAGACCTGACAATATGTACAGCGATCAGGGAGTTTGTATACCAAGATACAAGCTGTCAACATATTACAGAAAAACTAAGAAGTAGATTATGAGATTTTCAGAATTTCTTGTAATTAGGATAAAATCAATTTCATCAAAACTGCCATGATTTTACATTTATTTCTCGTTCATAAAAACTTAGCAATGCCTGATGTAAAACCATACTTATCAGATGACGAGGTGCCATTGCTCTCAAAATCCATAGTTTACTTTTCACTTAGTAATGTACTCTAATTTCACTTTTGAGTTCCCAACAACGCAGACAATTTAAGATGGACAGAAAAATCCCTGATAAAAAAAAAAAAAACTAAAAAATTGTACTTCAAATAACCCTTAACAGATTTCAAAATCAAGAAACACATCAAAGAAGGAAGTTATATTTATGAAACCTTTCAAGGAATAAAAGACCCATGTTTGAAAGGAAAGTGGAAGTCAGCTGCAAGTTATAACCATACATAGTTAAAAACATAATATTGATTAGCAACAGCAACAATAAGAAAAAAAAGAGAGTGGTGAAATGCATACCTCTTATACTCACTGAAGTTGGAAACTAGTGTTAGATTGAACTCAGAACTGATTTGTTTTGATTGGCATGAGGCACTGATGATAGTTGAGGAGATAGGATTTGAGGAAGTCAAGTCAATGGTGAGGAAAGCACCAAGAAAGTTGGATTTTGCAATAACTGTATGGGGTGCTGATATAAGTTTTAAAGTTGATGAGTGCAATGAGTGACAGTGACACATTATTTTCCTGGAATGTTACTCGCTTATTACGCTTAATTAGTTAAATGCGGTCCAGAGCGTAGAACACGATTTGATTTGGTCGTGTCAGTAGAGTTGACCCCAAAGTCTCTGCAATGCAAATCACTAGCACCGAAAGAAACAAGACATTTGTTAACTTATAAAGTTTATCACTAAATAAGACATTTTTTTTAATGTATGGAGGAAAGTAATAATAATTAAATTTTGATTTTTGAACTTAAACTCTTGAGTTTTCTAATAAGTGGGAGAAAGACACGGTCCGTACGTATTCACAACTCTGAATTACCTAATTCGTTATAACTAAGAAAAATAGTTAATTTAATTGATAAAATAAATTTATCCTAAACGTTTTATTTATTTTTTTCAAACTACCTTTGTCATTAATATTATTCTCTCTTCTGAATGTTTGTCAATTCACTATCTCACTGGTATCAATTAAGAATATTTTAATTTAAAATAATTATACAATGGACATTGAGACTTATAAAAAGAAACCAGTATCACTTCTAATTTGAGACTTGATAAGAAAGGAGAAATATTTATTAGCTATGGATTAAAATAATTAAATGTAATTTAATAAATTTAATTAATATAGAATTAACTAGTTTTAAAAAATATAGCTTAACGAAAGTAACAGTGATACATTTGTTTTCATATTGGCTTTTTAAATATTATTAAATGAAATTTTATATAGGTCTCCCTAATTTAGTATAACCTAATTTTTTAAAAAGATTGACATGGAATTTTAGGCAATAAAAAAGTTAAAAATACCAACAAATATACTATTAGCTTTTCTTGTCAGGGTGATCTATTCACTGCACTATATAATATCCTTGAGTGTTAAAATAATAAAGTAAGATCTCTACTTTCGGGTTATTTTCCATACTTCCTACTTTTTTTAATGTGTTGTTCTTTTGTCGTGGTTTCGTCAAATTTTGGATATTATGAAGAAATTAAAACTAAGTTGAAAGAGAAAAATTTGTGTACACTATAAATAGTGTTGTAATTAGTTGAGGGTGGAAAATCGAAAAATGCTTAAGATCACATAAATAGCGAAAATCATATAAATTTCTTTTTATTGTAAAAAAAATAATGGAAAAGATACAGAAAATGTAATTGCAGAATAACCTGCAATATATTTAATTTTTTTAATTGTATTACGATTTATATAACTTGCAAAATAAAAAAAAATTAAATCACAATTACTATTAATAAAGATTATTTTTATCTTTTTTTCAAAATTAAAATAAAAATATGTTAAAATTATGGAAGTGCAGGAAGTATAAGTCTGAAGCTCAAAATAGGCTTTCATTGGTGAGAGCTTCTTTCTACACCTCGATTATCTGGTCCTGCACTTTCATACATTTTATAATTCAAAAATTAACCTTTCGAAAAGACGCAAATGCCCTTAATTTGATTGAAACAGGTTTGAAACATTTGGCCATGGGTGCTGAATATGTTGAAAAGCTTGAAGCTTGAAGGTAATGTAAGCAAGGACAGTGTCAAAAACGAAAAGCACTAAAAGAAGAGGAAGAAGACGGTACCGAGGGATCAGATCACCAGACAGTGTCTGGAAAGAGGTGGTTGAGAGGGAAAGGTGTGATCGGAGTCTAAAGCCACATTGAACCTGTGTTGTTTCTTACCCTCAATCTCCATCTCCATCACATTCAACTTCAACAAATGAAACCAATATATAAACCTCAGCAGCATCGTAGGTGAGGAATTTGAAATTTGAAAATGATTTTCGAATTATGCAATTTAAAACTATTTTTATGAAAACAAAACATACTTTCGAATTTTCAAATGCGGATTTTATAATTTGAAAGTGAAACTCAAAACATTTTAACTTTCGGATTATATAATTCATAAGTTTGTTAACGCTCTCACTCAACGCCATCTACTACACTCTCAATCAATCATACAAAAATAATACAAAATCCAGAATAAACCTTACCTGCTTCAATATGAGAGCAGTGCAACCAGACAATGTGAGAGCAATGCTTGGTAAAGGAAAAACGAAGGTGCAGAGTTTTGAAAATAGACGAAGGAGGTGAAGGATAAAGTTGGAATATAAATTTTTTTCAAAGATAAATTCGTATTTGGGTATGGGTATAGAGGTGCAGGACGGGATCGTAGAGGTGTAGAAAGAAACTCTCTTCATCACCCAGTTTATTTTTTAATTTCTTTCATGGGCCGGCTTCGATATTCGTCTAAAGTACCCTATTTGGAAAGACAGTTGTAACCCTCTATGTTAAAGCAGTATAAATAGGTCATTTCGGAACTTATTTGTTTTTTAAAAAATACTTCTAGAATGGACTGTTCTAAAAATATATTTAAAAAAAAAACATTTTTAGAATGAGTTATTCTAGAAATTAATTTTGAATTCGGAATTTATTTTTGGAATGAATTGTTTTGAAAATTAATTCTGAATTCGAAATTAGCTTTTGAAATAGTCTATTCTAAAAGTGTATTTCTAAAAGAAAATTCACCTCCAATGACAAAGTCGCTACCAAATCATCTTCAAAACTTTGAGTAAATTATCTTTACCTCAATTGACAAATCTCATACGGTTGTCAACTATGGACGACGTTTAACTCCAGAACTCAAATCCACGGCTGTAGCTGCAACAAAATGGAAGTGCGAAATGGTTGGAGGTGGGTGTGAATGGAAGTGAAAGAATATAAAGGTAAAACAGTATACGAGATTAAAATAGTCTCTAAAATGTAGATGACGCTTTAGGAAGTTTCTAAAATTTTGGAGGTACTTGAAGAAACACTTAGGAAGAAGTAGGATTTTACTTTCAAATGGGACTCTTTCTTCCTCAGCCCATGATTTCTTTCTGTAGTTTAGGAGTACTGAAAAAGTCTAAATTATTTATTTATCAGATTAACTGATATGAAAATATAATTTTTGTGGCATAATCAAAATTATATTTTCTGATCCAAAATGTATTTCTAAATTTAAAAATACATTCCAGATTTAGAGCTTTTATGTCATATAATAGGCTTTAAGTTGCTCTTTATTTCTTTATTTCCTATTATTTTCACCCTCTAGTTTATCTGTGCTTAATATATTTATTTGGGCTTAATATGCTTAATTATAAAACTACTAATTGAACCTATTTTTTCAGTTAAAATAATTTTTAAATTTTTAAAATTTATAATCAAAATATGACTCTACTTTACAAATAGTTATTAATTTAATATTTTTCTTATTCATGCACTCATCACATATTTCATTATTGCATAAATTTTAAAGGATTCTTCTCCAAAATCATAATTTTAGGCCTTTTCCAATTCACAAACTAATTGCATATGATCAACAACATTTTTATAACAATTCAAAATAAAAAAACGAAAAACAACAATATACTTTTTAAGTTTAACTCAATCTTATAAATTGACTTGTAAAGTAAGGTTTACATTCACTTATATATTATGAATTGGCTTTCTTGTTAGTTGGTGTGAGATCTTTAACATATCCCACCAAGGCATGTACATCTCATGCGTAGAATTAGATATTTATAGGTGGTCTAATAATAGATCGATAAAGTCATCAAACCTTGTTATGATAGGTTCTGATACCGTATTAAAGTGAACTTTAAGCCTAACTCAACCTTACAAAATCATCTTGTAAGGTAATGTTTATACTCATTTATATAATATGAATTGACCTTATCTATAATCGATATAAACATCACTAAGATAGACTCTAATATCATATTAAAAAGTGAGATTGATATAAGCATCACTAAGATAGACTCTGATACCATATTAAGAAATGAGTTTAAACCTAACTCAATATTATAAAATTGACTCGTTGTAGAATCACCCATAAATATTTAGTCTCACGCATAAAAGATACATGTCTTGACATGCGAGAATGTGTTGAAAATCCCACATCGACTAGAAATAAGATCAATTCATATTATATAAATGAGTGCAAACATTACTTTACAAACTAATTTTATAAGGTTAAATTAAACTTAAAGTTCACTTCTTAAAATATATCCTTAAAGAATTTTAGACTATAAATATACTTTTAAACTTAGTAACATTGTTTCTTCAATAACATTGAGTCTTCCACTACCACCAAATAAACACAAACTCGGGATGAAATTCCATAATATATTTTCAATCCCAAAAATTTATGTTGTGAAAAATTATTCCCCTTCCTACCCAAGCATAGTAACATTTTCATAAGTTATTCACTTTTCACAACTAAACAAAAAGTGAGACATAGACTCTTCAACGGAATCATTCTTTTTGTTATGGATATTTTAGTTTTTACCTTCTAGTATCTGTGACGATTCAAAAAAATTTATTGAGTACATTTAACACACAAACATTTGTGGAATAATTAGTTGCAAAAACCTTCCTAAAAGAAAAAGTTTTTAATATTTCTTGATGTTATTTTTTTATATATCAAAAATTCAAATTAAGAGATTGTCTTTCTTGATGATTGTTTCTAGTGTTTTTGAGCTTATGTTCTATGTTCAAAGCATCTAATATTTTACATATGGATAGTAATTTATTTTAATAATGATGTTGTATCTAGATTTCTTCGTAAACATTTTTCTTTTATACATTATCAATAAAATTTAACAGTAGCACACATTCTGGGTTAGCAAATTTGGGAAAAAAATTATCAAAATTAAAACATTAATGAAAGTTACCTAGAGAGTAATTTAAATAATTTAAAATAAATTGTTTAAATATTAAAATAAATTTAAATTAGAGTAATATGATTAGTTAAACTGATAGAAATTCAAATTTATCTAAAAAATATTTTTTTTTATATTTTGTTTTCAATTTATTATTTTTTCTCTCATTCTATGTTTTTTGGTTGGGTTTTGATTGAAACATCATTAACTGAATATAATTTTCGACTAGTTCCAATGGATCGAAATATATGAGTACTATTTTTTAATTGACTTTGGTTAAAGTTTCTTAATAAAGTTTTCTTATGAAGTGTTGGGAAATGATTAAAGTAGTAGAATAAAAGGAAAATGATCCTATTACTATAACTCCTGATAAATTAACCAATGATGAAAATAATGTATTTGATATCATGAGTTACTTGTACATGATGATCATTTCGTTTTTATGCGTTGCTTCAGTCTATTACTCTTTCTTTGTGCTTATTTTGCTTTGGCATCAGTTTACGAGAACGACCATCGTAATTCATGGTTTACTCATGGATTGAAAAGTTCTCATTTGAAGGGTGCAACTTATTCATCGGAAGAGTTTAAACTCTTTATAATAATTTATCTTATTATTGAAGTGTTGATATCAGATAAGGCTTTTTCATTGTTGTCACATTGGATTGTTTCTTATCGATGTAAATTGAAGTTATTTTTCTGACCGACAAAGATCAAAGATATTTTTTAGATAATGCTGTAATATTCCAAATTTATAGCATAATGTTTTTATAATTTATTATTAGGTGATACAAATGTTTTATTATTTTGAAATTTCCAAAATATATTATATGGTTGAAACAACATCTATTGAATGGATATAAAAAGAAGAAGAAGAAAAATTAATTGAAAATATTATTAAGAAAGTACAAAAAATTATTAAAAAAAGGTAGGAGATAAGCTTGTACAAAATGTCACTCATGGAGGCTAAAAATAAAGTTACAAAAGCGCACTTGAAAACCAAATGTCACTGACACATTTGACTAAAAAAAAGGTGCATGACATTCTCAAGTCTTGACAAAAAAGTTGAAGAGGGGAAGAAAATCGTAAGAGTAAAATTTTATGGGAGTAAAGTGAGTGATAAAATTTTGAACTACACTGTATCAAGTTTTTATTTTTAAAATATTAGCTAAAAAGAAGTGAGCATATTTATCATTTTATTATTTTTACTTATTTATTTTATAATTATAATTATTTGATGGAGTATTTATAGTTTTATCTTATTTAATTATTTTATATTATTTATATCTATTAATACATATATTATTTGTCTTATTTTATTTAGTTATTTTATGTTATTTATATTTATAATTGTTTAGCGGGATATCTCTAATCCTATCTTATTTTATTATTCTATGGTGTCAACATCTGATTTTGTCCGAATAATATTTTAAATTAAAAAATCATAAAATAAAATGAATAAATAAAAATGAATAATGATATAAAATATGTATTTATTAGTTTAAGTTTTCTTAAAAAAAATAAAAAAATATATTTATATAAAAACAATAATAATAGTAATTAAAAATATATTGGATTTTTTCATTAAAAAAACATAAAAAGAGAAAAATGTGCTAATTAAAAAAAACAAAAAAAATAATATTATTAAAAAATAATAAAAAAATGAAAATAATAAATATTAAGTAATAAATGATTAAATAACAAAAAAAATTAAAAATATATAAATATAAAATAAAAAAAAAAGAATAAGTCAATCTTCCCTGAACCCCCCTCTCTCTTAACTCCACGTACCATTTGGAAAAAATATATAAAAATAATAATTTTGAAACTACTCAGATAACAACTCACATTCTCCACTACATAAAAATAAAATTAATAATAAATAATGAATTATAACCGTTGAAAAATGGCTCAATCCCTCATTCCTGGGTAGATTCATCTTTAATATTAATTTTTTTAAAAAAATATATAATAAGAGGAATAGGTCAAAGAGTGATAACTTCCCTGAAACACCTTGATTTAAAAATAATAATAATAATAATGCAAATAAAAAAAGGGTATATATATTAAAGGAAGAAAAAAGAAAAGGTACGGATGATTTTGGGAACACGGAGACTGAAAAGAAAAGAGAAGAGAAAACAGGAAAGAGCAGGGAGGGAGAAGAAAGCACAGAGAAAAAAAAGAACTTCAGGCACTTGGTATGCTTTTCTTTTTATTAAGTTCTTTATACGTTCATACATTCCTTTTTACATAAAAAAAAACTACAAATGATTCTTATGGCAATATCATGCATCTCCATGAACACATCAAAGTCCATCTTGCATTTCTACTGCATCCATTAAATTATATATCATATCCATCATCATGCACAACCCCTACATGCCACCATCCAGATCCTCCATCACCATTGCCTTCGGCCACCCCCTAGGCTTGGTCTGTTATTCACCTAAAATCAAAGCCAACCACCACCACCTTAGCACCATACCTCCACAATGCCAAACGCCTTACCATAAAACAGCCCCGCTTAAGCCTTCGTCCATGCTCATCCTCACCGCGCCTCCACCATGACCCCCACACGCACCGCAACTGCTGCTTCTCTTTCCACTCACGTCAAAGCCACCATGAATGCCACCTCCTTTCGAACCATCATCCAACACCTTCCACTTCAAGCTATCACGTCAACCATGCATCAGCCCTGCACCTCCAAACCGCAAGCAGCCACCATGGACGCCACCAATACCACCAACATGTGCCATCAATCACCATGCCCTTGCCACCCTGTGTCGTCGCCTTCGCCACCCTTCAACTCAGTCATTGGCACAAGGGGTTATAACTGGACAGCAGCCACCGGCCTCTCGGCAGCCAACAATGATAATTGATGTGGAAGCTATTAATGATGACGTTGTTGAATGTACCCCAAGGGCATTTGCTGAGGCCAAAAACAAGTTAAGAAGAAATCGTGGTGGGAGGACTATAGTTCATGTTGAACTAGAAGATCAGACTCGGTGCAACAAGCGCAGAAGAGAATTGCAAAACCAAACAATTATTAATTGTGAGAAGTATATGAATTTAGGAGGCAGTAGCAGTTCTATGAGCGATGCTTTTTGAACCACGAATTGAGCCAGCTTTCAACTGTCCAATATGTATGAGACCATTGGCAGAAGAAATATCCACAAGGTGTGGTCATACTTTTTGCAAGAATTGCATCAAGGCTGCCATATGCGCTCAGGGAAAATACCCTACCTGTAGAAAAAAGATTACCGTAAAAGAGCTTATAAGGGTGTTTCTCCCATCAACTAGTTTCACCGAGTCTGATCTTCTAGTTCAACAAGCGCAAAAACCCAACTAGTGTTGAAGAAGCCTATGAGTGAAGTTTTTGAAGCAATTTGTCAGGCTAGATTATTCTAGTATGAGTGCAAGTCTGAAGATGAATGTGGTTTCCATGCTTGTACCACACATTCCATTGATGATTGTGGTGAGTTTAAATATTTTGTGCAAGACTTAATGGACAGACATGCTTTACAAGTTTGTCATCAAAAGAAAGAAGGAGAAGTGTTTATCGAGGAGGAATGACTTCCACAGAGGCCAAAACCATTAGTCATTCAATTTACTAAAGCAGCCACTCCCATGCCTTCAGGGCGACAATCTCTTGTGATTTAAACACCATCGCCCTTTGCATATAAGGATAATAAAGTTGTTCCTTGGTCATATGGTGTTAGTATAGTTCAAGCAGAACAAAAAGAAGAATCGGTTGAGCAAGGCAAGACAGCAATCGATAACATCTCTGGAATTGGAGGTATGACTAGGAGCGGGCGTCTGTTTGCTCATCCTGACCTAAGGGGTGAAACAAGCTA
>Ga0099825_1002705_pt1 | contig 23632 bp, 10 predicted proteins | sample SiratroredBW_FD_76838 | JGI IMG/M metagenome (GOLD analysis project Ga0099825, IMG submission 76838) | Root nodule microbial communities of legume samples collected from California, USA - Siratro red BW | ecosystem: Host-associated > Plants > Roots > Nodule | place: USA: California | collected... | reverse complement strand
TATTTATTGTTATGATTTTTATAAGCATGTTTTCTTGTTTGTTTTGTTTTTTATATATTTGTTTGTTTTGTCTTTAGTCTCATTATTATTGTTATTATTTGGGAAAAATGATATTTTTTAAAATCACACTTATTTTTATTCATTTGATTAAGGGTACCGTCTTAGGACGGGCGTTGTGGGGTGCTAATACCTTCTCCACACGTAACCGACTCCCGAATCTTTGAATCTGGTTCGTAAACATTTTTATTTGGTTTTTTTGTGGTTTTCCATAATAAACTATGGTGGCGACTCCAATCTCAATTTAAATATTTTTTAAAATTAAATTTTGATCGTCCCGTCGTGATCCCGGTTGCGACAACTCTTGTTCTCATAATTGTACGATACCTTTGTGCTGGTTTAAAATTGGAGAAAATTTACTTTTGGAGCCCGACATGAAACTATGGAGAAAATAAAAACAATTCAAGAAAAATTAAAAACAACTCATAACACGAAAAAAAAAAGTTATGCTGACAAATAGAGTAGACCCATTGAATTTCAAGAAGGTGATAATGTATTCTTGAAAGTTACCCCAACTACAACTGAAGGTAGAGTCATGAAGTCAAAGAAACTCACTCCTCAATTCATTGGTCCTTATCAAATTCTTATCAAATCTCGATACCACCTTTTCTTTCTAATATCCACAATGTGTTTCATGAGTCTCTACTAAGAAAATATATTCATGATCCTTCTCATTTAATAATGTCAAACATAATGCAATTAAAGGATAATCTTACCTTTAAAATAACTTTTATACAAATTACAAACAAGACGATGAAGTAGTTAAGAGCAAACATATTCCACTATTGAATGTCCTATGGAGTGAAGATACTAGGAATTGAAAGAAAGGATTAAAGAACATTATCTCCACTTGCTTAGTTAATGAGACTTTCAAGGATGAAATTTTTGTGAGAGAGAAAATGTAACATTCTAAAAACGTAATGTAGTATTTTTATTATTTAAATAAAATTTATATGAAATAATCTAATCAGTATTACAACAGACGAAAGAAGAATTTGTCTGAAATACTACATCTAATTGAACGAGTAGTAATTAAAGGTTTCATCTAACATCTATCATCTAAAAAAATTAGTGATTAAAGCTAGAGAACACATGAACATAAGGACTTCGTCTCGTCTCTTCTTTCATAAAATGCTACCAAAGTTGACAAATCGTATGATTTTGTTTGACCCTTTTGTTTAAACCAATTCTATAGTGAAAAGTTTTGTCTCATTCTAAAGAGGCATTAGATAGAAAATGGACATGAAAATACAACTCATGATGACAGGATTATGATGAGAATAGACGATCTTCAAACTTGCATGAAAATCACATAACAAATACTTCCCTAAGTCAAGTAAGTTGTTTCCTCTATGTATTAGAATCTAGTAAGACTATTTAGAGTCTTAACTAATCATTTGACAAAGATCAAATGCCATGAAACAAATTGAAAAATGATAAGATGGAAAACAATACTATATACCTTTAGATTTTTCTTAGAAGGATAAGAATAAGAGATTCTTAACTACTCTTTATGTGACAAATTTAATGCAAGGGATAAGATTAGTAGGATTTTTTTCTTCTACACCATTAAAACCCTTGCAAGTGTAAATTACTTATTTATGTTTTTACTAATTACCAGGACTATTTATCTTTTACAGACTAACCATTGAAATTTAGTTCAATTAGAACCAAACTACAAAACTAGAATACAAATTGGGAAAGATGTAATCATTACAAGTCATACTTACTGTTAGCAATGTTGCTACTATGGTATTTGATGAAGTCAACTTGGACCAAGAATGAAGATCACTAGGAGTTAGTCTAGACCTAAGGTTTGTGTGTGAGTGTGATTCAAAACCATGAGCGTGCACCTTGAACCATTGGAATAAGCTTTAAAGATTTATGAAGGACTAATGATATTAAACTGAATTAAGTGGGACTTAATCATTTTGAAAATCATTTTATTAAAAGTTCTTATAACTGATTGTTTTTGAAAAATTAGTTTGCTGAAAAATAATACTGTTGATAGAAAATCAATCGATTGATTCGTGATAATTAAATTGTTTTGACTTAATTGGTCACTAAATTCAATCATTACTTCTATTTTGCAGTTATTTAGCAACCAAAATTTAATTTAGTGACTATTTTGGTTACAATTAACAATCATTTCATTTGGTAGCTAAATATTGGTCTTTAAATAACTTTTTTCTTGTAGTGCTTGCTCTGGTTCTGCATCACAAGGAGAGTTTTTGTATTTAATTCCATTCACTGGTTTGATTTGGAATTGAAGTATTAGTTTCATGTTTGATAAAACATTGTATTTTTGAGTTGTTTTTCTACAAGTATAAAGGGTTTATGCTTGTAGGAGTGCAGTAGGGTTTTAAAAATAAACTAGACGTATGTAAGTTGAAGTTCAAGAGCGGGGTGAATTGAACTATTAATTCTTTTTAAAAACAAGTTAGAAAAGACTAGGAATATTTATTGATCAATGCTCAACAATCAAAGTATACACAAATCAATCGATTAAAATCACAAAACAACAAGCTAAAAACAATTTTTAAATGCACCCAGAAAAAAAATTGATTAAAATGTCAAAATTGTCGATTAAAATATTTTGGCAATGAGTAAAGAAAAAAATAACATATTAAAAATACAATTCAGCTGACTGAAATTTGCCTAGCAATACTTAGACAAAATTCTGTTGTACCAGTAAGAAAATCAATTGATTAAAAACAAATTCAATTGGTTGAAATTTGTAATTGTGATAGTTTTTCAAGATTTAACAGTGATCAAGCTTAGAGACTTCTTTCAATCAAGTATTTCACCTTTTCTTTCAAAACTTCACAATTCCCACAGTTAGACACTTTAAAATTTTAGTACAATCACAAGAACAGTTATTATGAATCATCTCAAGACATTTAAAATCGGTTTTTAAGTTCATTAACTCTTCTTCTAATTGACTTACTTTATTTTCAAGCCAATTGTTTAGTCCCTTAAGTCTATTGTTGGAAAGAGCCAACCAGTTAGCCTCCTCATGAGTTTCTTTAAGCACATTAAGTAAAATATTGTAATTCTCATGAATCAAAGAAATGCTGGAACTTACACTACTCTCTAAAGAGTCATCTCTAGCCATCAAGTAGAGGTTTTCTTTTTCTTCTTTTTCTAAAGAAGAGCTAGAGGAAGTATCACTTTCCTCCCAAGCAATGTACGCATTTCTCTCCCTTGTACTCTTTCCAAATTTCTTCTCAGGAGCTTTATTTTTGTGCGGCTGATTTGGACACTCCACTTTTATGTGACCCTGCTTATCACACCCTAAACAAGTAAAGTTAGAAGAATTATCAACCTTTTTAATATACCTCTTACCCTGTTGATGCTTCTCTTTTCCTTTCTTCTTTAGAAATTTGCTAAACTTTCTGGTATGCAGTGTCAAGGTCTCCGTGTCACTACAACTACTGGAACATCCATCATAACTCTCCTCTTTCTGAGCAACAAAGAGCGCTATCCCCTTCAGCTTTCTTTCACCACTTTCTCGCCCATTTATTTTGTTCATTTCCAGTTCATGGTTTTTGAGTTTTCTAAATAGAGATGCAGTGGTCAAGATGGTGAGGTCTCTAGTTTCATAAATAGTTGTGACCTTCAGCTGCCAGCTTCGGTACAGGCATTTCAAAATCTTTATATTCAATTCTTCCTTGTCAAACAACTTGCCTAGACCTATGAGATGATTTAAAATGAATTAATCTCTTTTGTACGTCTGCAATCTTCTCCCCTTACTTCATTCTAGATATCTTATATTCTTGTATCAAAGCATATTTCCTTGCTCTTCTAACATCGTTTATGCCTTCATGTGTGACTTCTAAGGAATCCCACATTTCTTTTGTCAATGAATATTGTGAGACCCTAAAAAATTCATCAAGATTAAGCGATGAGGTAACTATATTCTTTGTAATGCAACCATAATGAGCTTTCTTGCTCTCACTATCAGTCCAGTCAGACCATGGTTTATCAACATGTTGTTCATCAAACAAAACTTTAGGAACAAAAAGACTATTTACTATAGCATCCCAAACATCACGATCAATTGATTCAATAAATATTCTCATTTTTAATTTCCTAAACTGATAGTTCACACCACAAAACATAGGTGGCCCATTGATTGAGGCTCCCTCTACAAACATAATTTTGTTTTTAGCCATTTTGAATCAACTTGAGTAATTTTCAAGAATACGCTTTAGATACCCAATTGTAGAAAAATATGTAGGCTGAAGTTCAAGAGGGGTGAATTGAACTATTAATTCTTTTTAAAAACCAGTTGGAAAGAACGAAATTTTTTTATTGATCTATGCTCAACAAACAAAGTATACATAAATCTATCAATTAAAATGACAAAACAGCAAGCTCAAAAATAATTTTTAAATGCGTCCAGAAAAATAGTCAATTAAAATGTTAAAAAAAAGTCGATTAAAAAATTTTCTGACAGTGGGTAAAAGAAAATAATAGGTTAAAAATACAATTCAATTGACTGAAATTTGTCCAGTAATACTTAGACAAAATTGTGTTGTATTGCCAGGAAAATCAATCAATTAAAATCAAATTCAATCGGTTGAAATTTTTAATTGTAATAATTTTTAAACATTTAATAGTGATCAAGCTTAGAGACTTCCTTCAAAACTGTTTGTGATGAAGAAAGATTGAAAAAGATTTTCAAAAGGTTTCTTGCCATAAAAATAGCAGGTTAAAATTTGAAAATAATTGATTAAAATTTTCCAGAAAAGTGATTAAACAATTTTGCAACAGTGATGAAGGAAAACAATGAGTTATCCAATAGATTTAGTTTATTACAAACTGATGTGATAGCTAAAACTGATTTGTCAATCAAAAGACATGTTAAAAATCAATTTGATAAGTAGTCCAGGAAAACAGTTGATTAAACTCAATTTCAGTCGACTATTTTTATTGCCATAACCAAATCTTAAGTGCTGCCCAGAAAATCAATTGGTTATTTCTAACTTTTAATCGGGTATTTATACTAAAAAACCACTTTAAACGCATAAATGGACTGCAATTCAAACAATAACAAAATCCAAGAGATTACATAAGATTTTTATATTGGTTCACTCTTCCTCAAGAGGTATATCTAGTTCCTTTGCAAATCTTGCAAAGGTTTCACTAAAATCCCAAGTTTACAATCAAGTACACAACAAATACTCAATCTTGAACCCTACAAGATTGATCTATGTAGGAACAACTGGCTCTAGAGGGGGGGGGGGTTTAAATGGAGTCTAAACTCAATTCGTTGTAAACAAAAACCACCAAACAAGATCGCCCAAGGCAAAAATATATGAACACAAATGAAGTAGTTTTATACTGATTCACCCTAATCTCTTGAGCTACGTCCAGTTCTCCCTTGAACAAACTGTTCAAGAGGTTCCACTTTTTAGAAAAGTCTTACAATGAGTAGATAAACCTCTCTAGGTCATAACGAGTACATAAACCTCTCCAGGTTATCCGAGTATACAAACCTCTCCAGGTTATACCAGTCCCAATCTCCACCTGACCGAATCAATAACCGAATATGTGACCGAATCAGTGATCGAATCTGTGGTCGAATCAGTGACCAGATTTTTCGGTCACTAATTTCAGTTACTATTCAACAATTTTTTAGTAGTGAGGGAAATTATATATATATATATATATATATATATATATATATATATATTACTATTTATTTCTAATATTTCAGTGAGGTACCCCTAAGCGTCACAAATTTCTAATTATTTAATATCTTTGTTTATTTCTTTTCAAGATCACTACTAATTTTATTTCAGTGATTCCGGTTAATAATTTTCACATGTGATCATGTTGTGCTTTATTGGAATTATTGCGGCTGGAGAATTAAATCCTTGAGGATTAAATGGGTAAAAGTTAGATATTGTTGGATTGGAGGATGATATTATGATCGCTCATGACTATTCACTACAATTTTTATTCCCGTATTATTTATAATTTTAGTCCTGGTGATCAATTCAAAAAGGAAAATTTGATATTCCTAAATTATCTGGAATATTTATCATTTATCATTTTTTATGATTACTTTAAAGTGTGTGTATATATCTATATATATATATATACATATCTCACTATTTCTCTTTCTTTTTCTTGTTTGTTAAATATGAATCAAATCATATTTTAGATCAAAGATAGATGGATGCTCTTAATTTTCTCAATTCCTTTACCGTTGGTATCCTGTCCTATGTCTCGAGAAATGGCTGGAGTATTAACGTGGTTGAGAATTTTGTATCTTTTAGAGGAATTGCACATTCCACCTTGACCTTTGCCCAAACTCAGGACATTCCATTGGTGCTGGATGGGCCCATAGCCGACTGTATACAATAATCCCTTGATCAACTTGTTCCCACCAACAATGTAATGTAAAATAATGTTAGAGAAGCATAAGGTATAATTAATATTAGGAAGAATTTGTATAATATATATATGTGAAATAGTCATGAAATATGTATAGTTTAATGTAGTTCTACATTAATATAATATAAATGTATTGTAAAAATATGACTTAATGTAATGAAAATTTATGTTTTATTCTAGAAAGCATGGACAAACTAATATTATTATTTACGTCACTAATCCTCATTGAAATCACTATAGTGATTGACATTTCTTGATCATATTCTTACGCAAACAATTAAAATTAAAAGTGTTAGAATCAATCTTGAGTTTCCTAAAACCGCTCTAAGAATGAAAATACAATATTCTAAAAGTTGTAAATTATTATTTCTATTTTTTTATAAATTGGCAATTCGGCTACGACTTCTCGCCTCTCGTCCTTTCGGTCTCTTCTACTCTTAGTCTCTGAATACACGACTTTTTGCCTATGGGCACTTTGCCTCTCAGCCACTCGACAACCAACCATCTCTTTTTCAGGAAATTACCTCAGCATCTTCAATAAAAAAATATATAATTTATGTTTGTTACCTTGAAAATAAAATCGAAAATAAAATTTTATGTAAAATACCAAATTAAAATTTCATGCCTTAATTATTGAATGTTTTCTCCACTGGTCATGTATTATACATTTCTTTGTCTTCTGCTACATTTTAAATTGCATATGTAATAATTATTGGTTCAAGAAAATAGAATCCTTTGCTTCACTTTATTAGTAAAAATTTTGGAACGTCACATAAGAGGTCACCAAATAAATTAATAAAAGCTCAATTTGTAAAAGTTAAACTCGATATGATTTAAATGGACAAACTCAATTGATTTAGAATGAATATGACAAGCAAGAATTCAAGGCACTAAACAAAAGTTTTGGCACACAACATGAGTACATAAAGATTGGCACTAGAACAGATTTTAAAAACTGAAAACAATATTAGAATAGGATATGGCAGTCAATCTTCTTAGATTTATTACAATTTTTCTAGAACGATTTTTTTTTTTTTGAAATTTTGTACTCTAGTTCCCAACATCATATGTGATATGGACATAATTAATTTGGCACAAAATAGTCACTGGAAAGATTAAAATAATTCCAAACCTGGGAGCACGTCTGCTCTCTTTTCAACAACTAGCATTCTAGCTTTCTCTATTTATCATTTTTTTTATATTTTGAATTTGAATGCGCCTTCTTAAGATGTTATTGTAATCACATTGAATTATTCTCACACAAATTTTCGGCTCAAAATATGAAGTAGTTTTATCCCAGTAAAATTTTCAATTCTAATGAACTTTCATCAAAAAGTTTTTATGCGTGGAGTGGAAACCTAAAGAAATTCAATGAAATTGAACAGAACAACACATAATGAATTATTTTTACTCTAGGAACTTATAATGATTTAATAGTAAGCATTGGAACTCAATAATGGAAATTTTTACTCTAGGAACTTATGATGATCTAATAGTAAGCATTGGAACTCAAAAAGCGTAAAAGAAAAAGCACCAAAGCACACAAACTATTGGGCATACCATCAAACACTTTCACTCAAGCATTTTATCAAACACCTAATATACTAACGTAAAACACAACTTTGATGGAATTTATGGAATCACATGACTTGGACATGACTGGAATAGATTAATAAAACTAAAAACACATACTTTGAACCGATTAAAATTGAATGAAAATTCAACACAACACAAAAGCTTATTGCACCGAAGGAACTATCTATAGGTTGCTTTCTTTGATGGTTCAAGAACAATTTGATTATTTGAACCATTTAATTTGAATTATAATACAATATAAATGTAATGGAAACTCAATCAAGACAAGTAAAATAGCTTTGAACAACACGAAATGATGAAAAATTGTGAGTATATGACAAAATAGGTAACTAAACCATCACATCTGATACCACATGATGGAGTTGACTTTTGGTGTTGCATATTTAGCTACATGATTTCAACAAATTCATAGTTGTTTAAAGATTCTACATCAAACAATTTGGACTGTAAAAGCTATGAAATGATGCAGAACAAAGATTGATAGAGGTTAGGTCAACTATCAAGTAGATTCTAGGTTAAACTCAAGAGAAGCTAACAAAGAGGAGCTGAGAGGCAATGAGGCTAAAAATAAGTCAATAACATTTCATTACTCAAATTCAATACATAACATGTCTTTTATAGGCTTAAGAGGCATGTGGAGGAAGCTAAAAGGAACCCTAACTCTAGTTGTAACCATAGCTTGTGCTGCCAGCGATCATGCTCTCTAATTAGGTGCAACCACGTGAACAAGGCTAGCATGTGCAGTAAGCTCCAAATGCTCCAATCATGTGTTGACATGTAGAATATGATGACTAGGCATGCCAAACCCTAACCCTAGGCACACCTTAGTCATATGGCTAACCCTAGATGAAATTTTTACAAGCCTTTAAAAAATGATACAAATGACCATAAAGTTTCTATACATTCTTACAGACAAAAAATTGGAGCAGTTTGACATTATTTTAGGTCTCACTACAAGAAAAATTATTTTTAACGGAGGTTATATTTGACATTTTCGAGGGTTTTAACCCCCACTAAATGCATTACCCGCAGTTTGGATTTCTACAAAAAGAGTCAGCATCGTTAAGTGGTTACCTACAAATTTTATTAACCCCTGGAATCACAATTTTAATCCCCGCTATTTTCGGGGGTTTGAAACCCCAGCTATTTCCGAGGTTTGAAACCCCCACTATTCCCGGGGTTTTAAAGTAGCACACATAGATGCTCCTATTTAAACGAATGTCATAAATAGCACCTTTGTAATACACATCCTTATTTATGAATAAAAATAAAAAAAATGTCATTGTCATACTCATGCATATTTATTTAATGGTTCTTGCTCTTTCATTTCATATTTCTCACATTATATATTATTTGTCAGATTACTAGTTAATATGAGATTTCTATCTCTTTACACCAAATTCATTGGTTGTCTAGGCTTATACTATGATATGAAACCGGTGAAATTATAACTGCATTTAGCATGAGCAACAAAAATTTGTAATATGGTGTAAGATAGAAATACAAATAAATACATTATGTATGATTTTTGGTAAATACAGATATAATACCTACATATCATTACATCTTTCTTTTGACTTGTCTTCCAAAGCATACAGCCCATGACATACAACCCATGACAACTAACAAGTATCTCAATATACAATATTCTAGTTTAACTCATGCTGTCTACTATTCCCACGATAGTGGACAGTGGACCACAGATATCAATCACGCAACTTTAACTCATGCTTAAGCCTAGAAAATAACTTTGTCCAATTATGATTCTTCAGGTTGATCATGAGTTTCTTCGTTAGGAACACTTTCTTAATCAGATACTTGATATATAAAAAATAATTATAATTAATAACATTCAAATTATAATATAAAATATATATTAATTTAATCAGGATTTAAATATTACCAATGACGTTTGAAACTTAGAAAATTCACGAGGCAATTCTCTAGGATAATTTTGAACAAAAAAATTCAGCAGTGCCTTCATTTCGTTAACTTGTGATGTTAGTGTAGAAACCTGTTTTAAAACACAAAATCAATAAAATTAGTCAGATTGAAAAATATTAAAACTTGAACAAGTCTTATAGAAATAAAAGTATTTCCAAAAGATTCTTCATTCACTATCTCAACCTCAGAGAACCAACAAACAAACTCAAGACAAAAAGCACAGTAATGTTTGAGAGAAACATGCTCGTTCTCAAAGCAAATGCTTGTGCAGAACAATTATTTTCTTACTTTTATTAAAAGTAAAGTGAATAAAATCAAATTCTACCATTCTATAAAAATATTTATAACTAGATTTTAGTTCAAATATTACTATTACACCTATAACCCACTAAGAAGAAATTATGAAACTAATTTTGTAATTGTGTGTAGGAAGGAGAACTTGAAGATGCCCCATTATATGAATAAGCATTGGAACCAAATACTTTAGATGGGCAAGGACCCAAGCCTAAACCCCTAACACATCCACAATGTTCTTGACTTCCAAGAGCATAAGCTAGGGAGTCAGCACTTGATATTTCTTTTGATATGAATGGTGATGAGGTTGACTCATGTGCTTGAATTTTTTTCCTTCAAAAAATAGAAAAATAAACTAATTAAAATTACACTAAGTGTAGTGGACAATTATAGACTTTATTAGAATTGAACTTACACCAATTTCTCTTGCTTCATCACTCACAAATGCTCCATTAGCATGCTTATGTGTAGCTATCCATACCTCACCTCTACTAACCTTGTGGCCACACTCCTTTTCCTATAAGATAGAACAAAAATTAAATGACACAATGTACATTAAATTTTAAACATAAATTTCACATGAATATAAGTATTGTTGTTACCATTTCATCTCTTTTCCTTGCAATGCTCTTAGATCCACCAGTGTGAGCAATGGTTTGCTTTGTCCTATTCTCTTTATTTTTAAGAGCATTGTCCTATTCATCAATATATAAAAATTAAGAAATCTGAATATAGATGATGGAAAAAATTTGAATTACACCTTTGATTTTGAATTTAAACGATAATCAACAAAAGAAGCCCACTAATTTCTATCAATTCCTTTTGGAGCCATTGCGATCAATTCATCTCTAGTACGAGTTCCATCATTCCTTTGTTGTCACAATTCTTGTCGGTTGTCTCTCCGTTTTATGTTCAGTGATTTAAGGACATGATTTATATGAACATCAGAACGAACATCAAATTTAGCCTTCAAAAAATAAAACAATCAAGTTTAACAACAATTATAGTATAAAAACATTATAGATTAAAATTATTCACTGCTAATCTGAATAGTGTTCTTAAACATATCTTCTTTATAATCTTTAAGAATCTTCCTCCAACTAGAATAGCTACCAGGAAATGCATTATAGTTTCTTGCAACACTGCCTAAAAACCTATTCAATAATGCTCCACCATCAGCAATTAGTTGGCCTTCATTTTTCCACTACACAACAATCCTTTCATTAGGAGGTAAATGCCAAACATCATTAGTTCTTAGCTGTTTTGTAGTTCTCTTTCCTTGATCATCTGTGAGAGATAGCAGTATCAAGCATAACATTATGGATTCCAAATTTGGTTAAGAAAACAATTTATAGACATTTGGCTTATCAATGACGTCAACAAGCCATGCTCTTCTGCGAGCAGCAAGCCTTTGTTGAGGTGTTTGCAACTCAGTTTCCTCATTTTCTTCCTCTTCATTTTCTGAATATAAATCTGATGTAAAAGCTATTGTTGGTACAGGTACATGTACAGATTGATGTGGTGGCTGAGGATCAGATTGAGGTGCAATTTAAGGCTGAACACTGAAGGTGGGAGCAGAGTTGGTTTGGCTAGTTGAGCATATCCTCCCTTTCAAGGTTCATGAAAAGGTGTTTCGGTTTAGTGTTTGTGATGTATGGTGAATATGTATATATATATATATATATATATATGCACATATTTTTAAATGCATATACATGAGAAAAAAAATCAGAAAAATGAAAAATAGAGCATGTCAATATTTTAATCGTTCAGATAATGTGGGTCAAACAATTAAACAACACAGATCCTCTGCGTCTGCAACATAGTTAAAACTCATACTAAAGTAACCTTTTAAGGTATAGAAATGACTTACTAAACACATTCAAAAAGTTTGGCTCAGTTCACAATTTTACTTCAACCAATAGTCTATACTTGGATCTTTAGAATGCAATTACACTAAATCTCACTCTTAATACTTCAATCGAATTGCATACCCACTAGTAGAAAATATACATAGTTTGCAAACTAACATCATCAGAACAGATCACATTCTTATCAAATTTACAAAGGCACGCCTTATCAATAAAGTTTACAAATGAAGATCTATCGATGAAACCATTCTTTTAAAATTATTATGGTCTTAAAGAGCACAAACGGCTCACTGGTGCTACCATTAAAATTAAACGCTTTATATATTAAACAATTCTTCATTTATAATTAAATGTAATCTTAAATAAAGTTTACATTTCAAGTTTATAATTAAAGCAAGAGCTAATCAGCCAATGGATTAGATATTAAACGGTCCTTCATTGGTTACCTACACTTTCGTTTATTTGCCTGGTCTTGTGGCTTTGGTTACCTCGACTTTTCTCTCATATTTCTTTACAAGCTTATTTGATAGATTTCTATGTTAATTTTACTTTGACAACCAACATTTTATTTTTGTGGTTTATTTAAACTAAAAACTTCCTAATTTCACTTTAGCTTTGTTAAGGTTTTAAGTTATGATCTACAAACACGTTATAATGCTTTAACATGCAAAAGAATGCCATGTGAACGAAATATGCTAGCCTGTAATTTTTACTAATAAAACTGACAAAACCTTGATGAACCTAATGCAGAATAAATATTTTATACTTACTATATTATAAACATTAAATTATATGAATGTCATTGATCAAACAATTACCATGTTTTCATTGTCAAATTCTTGCACCATTTTCATGCATCAATACTAAACTAATGAGCACTTATTAATTTGTGACTGAGACCACCAAAACATTATACAATTATTTTTGAAAAAGAAGTGAACACAACTTACTTGGATGAGATGTAGTTGGCGGTGGATGGGGAGAATATTCAACACTTGGCTGAGCCGTTGGAGGTGGATGGGGAGAATGTTAACACTTGGCTGAGCTGTTGGAGGTACGTGGTGAGCTTGTTCAGTACTTCCCTGAAATGCAAATATAGGTGGAGGGACAAATGGAGATGGAGATGTAGATAAACATAAGTCGATCACAAATGAATCAATAAACTGAATAAGGTAAATGCAATTTATAAATACAAAATAAACTTTAAGAAAGTTGAGTCATCTAACCAGGTTTACATGTACGTTGAACATGTGCAGAATGAATATACTTAGGTGCAGGTAAGGGTAAGTAAGGATGAGTACTAGGCCGTAAAGAATGACTACTCACTTGAGTTTCTGACCTAGACTTACTTGATGCTGCAATTGTCATTTTTAAGAATCTTAACAACCAATCAAACTCTTGAAGATGTAATATTACATATAAGAGAGAATAAAACTCAATTTAACTTTTTTTTAACATAATACATGAATGAGATGGATGATCTACTACATGTCCCCACGTAGAAGAGGGTTTGTGAGTAGTATGTAGGTCCAAAATATTCTTCTTGGTTGATACCTTCTTCATCTTCAGATGGTTTGCAGCAAATCTAAGCTACTGTTAGCAAACCTATGTTATTTTTATGGATTAGGTGTTTAGGTTCAAAAAAGGAAATAGCATGGAAATACTCTAAGAGCAAACACCTTTCATGAAGATCACACAAAACTGCATATGAAATATAGAAAATGGAGTGCAGTTTGATCTTTTAAGTGTTACAGTAAACAAAATGCCCACAAGAATCATATACATATGTTGAAAATAGTCACCTATGATTGAAAGCAAATGACAGTCGGCCTTTGCTATAACTTCAATCAGTTTGTCATTAACAAAACTTTCCTGTTCCAACAATAAGAACTATTTTTTCCAAACCGTTTAGCATAGAGGGAAAATATTGAACAATAGTCTGATTCAAATAAAACAGTGGCAAGATTTATCAAGTAATTCAACTTAAAGACTACTACTTGACTCCTACAAACAAATAGGTTTGCTTCAATTTGGCTTTAATAGCAAAAATAATCTAATATTCTTAGGGTAGCCATAAATAATCTAATATTCTTAGGGTAGCCATAAATCACTTCATATTCAAAAACCTGCTATACTTTCGAATCAATTACTTTCACATAGAGACAACATTGATAAAAAAAACACACAAAAACCATTTTTGAATTTTGCTGCAAGTCATCATGCTTATGTTCTTCTATTCAGGTAAGGTTTCAATTTTTCTTTCTTCAACATATTATTTTGCTGGACTTAGCTTAGGAATAAACTTATCTCAACTATAAAATTGATAAGAAACATCACAATAAGTCTTATGCACTAACCTACCTGCATGTACTTTTATGGAGTGGAAAAGGGAATTTATTAATACTCTCACCATTCAATTATAATATGTCACATTATTTTCATAAACTTATTCTAGAACCCATCAAATCAAATAATTGTCGTTATATCCAGGAGTAAGCAAAGTTTACACTAAACAATAATCCGTTTAATTATTTAAGAAGAAAAGTAGGAACACAAGGTTCAAATGAATTGGTGAAGCAGATTATGACTTGGTAACAGAGCCTCTCTGCATTGACTTTATTTTGTAAATGATCATTTCATATTCTTTTAATGCTTGCCTTCTCTTTTTATAATTTTGGCGTAACTCGTGTAGTCTTATATGAACCTAATGATTCAGTTTTTCCTTTAGGAGTAGGAGGGAATAGGGGACTTTATAGGCCATACAGAGAGTTCAATATTCCTAAAATATCAATTACTTGTCATATTTCAGTAATATAATAGATAAACATAATACTTGTAATCCCATACACATGATACTTATAAATTGAATGAGGTGTGAACTGTATGTTGTACAAAAAATAGAATTACTGAAATAGTTATGAGGTGTACCTTGAAGAACTCATACACATACTCCGAAATTGAATGATTTGATGAGTATAGATCTGCTATGAACTCGTTCAGAGCTAACACAAAGTTTCCTAACATTGCCTATACAAAAATGCAAATGTAAAAGATACACATTAGAGGAAAATCAAAAGTAGATAATAATAGAGTACCAATAATGTGTGCGGGGAGCTGAATGCGCAGAGGTCACAAAGGTTACAGAGGTGAGATGCGCAGAGGTCACGGAGGTCGTGAACTGAGGTTGTTAACTTATTTCCAACAAGTATACTGAGTTCACAAGTAATATAATGAGTAAGAAGAGTATCGTATCCTCAGGGAACAGGAAGTTAAATTGTATATTGACTCAATATCAATTGTATTATGAATAAAGATTTGACAATAATGATTTGATTTGGTAATTGAATATATAAAAAAAACAATGATAACGCAATTAATAATAAATAGGAAAAATCAATAATAAAAGCCTTGGGATTGAATAATAATATTCTCTATTCTCATATACTCTTAACCGAATTTAATATTGTCTTTTCCAATTATCAATCTGCACAAATAAAAGTCTTTTCAACCTGATTTCTCTAGCATTGAATTTCATAAACTAAACTTTCTAACTTCTATTTCTACTTATTAGAATAATTTAATTAGCATTAAGATCAGTTGCTATATGCAGTCACTACTTTATAATTCATTCCTGAACTTATAAATGTAATGCATTAACGTTTGGTTCTAATTCCAGAAAATGCTTTTCACTTACAAAGAGAAATTTAAAGTATGACAATTTAATAAAAAATGTTAAACAAAGATAAATTGAATAAAACAATATCAAATAAATATCAAGACTACATTTAAAGTGGAGAAATTACATTCATTCCCAAGAAGAAGAAAATTCGCTACACATGGTAGCCATGAAAATACAAAAGAGAAGGAAAAGAAAGATCTTGATCACGACGGTTAGGAGAGCGTTCCCACAAATGAGAGATGATAGGTGATAGATGATCCTTTTCATTGACCTAACCCTCCTTTTATAATGTTCCCCCTTTGCAGTAGGTTACTTTGAGTCGTTATCTCGTGATTTGCACTCTAACTGTTGCACCTGAAATTCTTCATAACAACTTTAAGTGGATTTTAGCCCAGGCTATCTCCCTCGCTCCAGCGAAAAGTCACTTACGCCCCTTTTCCTTTAATTCTGCACCCATTCTCTTTCTTCTTTTAGTTTGAACCTAATTTTCCACAAAATCCGCTCTTTGCAACATAAAACTAATTAAAAACGAAATATCTAACAAAATCTCAAATTAAAACAAATTAATCAAATAAAATCACAACTTAAAACAAAATGAAAAACAAAATCAACCAAATCTTCCTAAATCCAACCTATAATTAACCACTATCAGAGGTCACGGAGGTCGCGGCTTGGAGAGATTGGAGATGAGACAAAGATCACGGAGTGCAAAGCAGATGTAGAGTGTATCCAAAAAGCGTAAGAAAAACCCTAAAACCCTAACTTGTGTTTGAAAAGTTTTTAAATGGTTTGAAAAGTTTTTAAACAGATATAATTTTAAAAACATTAAAATAATTAAATTTTCGTTGAGACTTATCAGGGGTTTTAAAATTCCCTGTTATGTGAATGGTTTAGTTGGGGTTTTATAACCTCCAATAAAAGACCCCTTCTAAAATTAATTTCTTTTGTAGTGTCTGATATGCTTTGTTGAATCCCATTCATGATGTATACATTTGGTCGTAGCTCTTGTAGTTGGGCCCTTCCTAGGGCTTCTTCCATCAGAGTAGAAAAAGTGGGCTCAATAGTTGTAGAAATATTGAGGACATAGTGCTTGTGAGAAGAAGAAAGGTTGGATAGGAGAAATAATGTGAAATGCAATACTTAGTAGTAGGTCAATTGGTGTGATTGATAACTAATGTGTGATGGTAATCCGAGAGATAAGAAGGAATTTCTTTGCATCTAATAGATTTCCTTAGTGATGATGGATCCTACATGGCCATTTCTAAATGTGATACATATAAAATAGTAAGTGTAGGTGTTGTATATGGTTATGTCTGTGGTGATTCAGAATTAAGTAGAGATAAAGGATGGCATGGGGTTAGATATTAGGTAAAAGATTATCGACATTAATATTTTCCTTGCTCAAGAAAGGATAGATGTTAAACTCAATTTCAACAAACCTAACAATACCATAAGTAATTTTAATTAAGTATTTTACAACAAATATAAAGCATAAAAATATATTGTCTTTAAGTATTAGATCTCGTCAACTCTAGTTGTTGGGTCTAATAACTGTAGATGCAAAGAGGCTTCCAATTTATCTTTCTCTAATAAGCTTGTGCTTATATAGCCAATAAGATGTACGATCTTTAGTATTGCATAACACAACTCAAATATGTTTATACTATGTTTTTACGGAGAATGTGTTCTTATTTGACCACTAAAAGGATCTTGCATGACACATCAACATTAAAGATCTTTCAAAGAGTGTGTTAAAGTTGTCTTACACCAAAAACTCCTTTAAAAGGATTGTTTAACACCTTTGCATAAATCATTTGTTACGTACAATTTTGACCTTTAATTGAAATGAGATATAAGTTATTTGATCTAAACCTAATAAGTTATGTTGATTATAAAAAATGTCTTTAAGAAGAAGCTTTCATTTAATGCTACATGAAGAGCATTCATTGCAACTATCTTTACCTACGAGGACAAACACAACTTGAGGAACAAAGAACATTGCAAGACTACAAAACTGCTAGAAAGGATTTACAATAGCTACATTTTTCAAGACCTCTATAAATAGAACACATTTAGAAGAAGAAAGGTTTCTAAAAAGATTTTAAGTGAAAATGCTTGTGACAATCTTCTGTTCTAACCTATCCAATTTTCTTTTAACAAAAAATTCTAGCGTTCTTTAGCAATATAAGAGAATGAACTTAGCCTTATATTCCTCAAAGGATGTACATCTTCTTTAGTTAGCATCTTCATGATCTTTTGATCACTTTTTTTATAATCTTGTCTTAGTCATGAATGGTTGTTTGTCCAAATAATACTTGGTTTAACTAGGAGTGACTACTTGTCCAATCAAGATTCAATTTAATCAGGAGTCACTAAGATTTCCAACTATACTCAATTTTTTGCTAGAAGTGGTTGAGGTTTCAAACAATACTTAGTTTGTATCTTCCAGCAAGAGTTTGCATAGTGATACTTAATCAAGTTGATCAAAAATTAGGCGCAGTGTCAATTATAGAAGAACAAGAATAAAAATTTAAAGTGTAAATCTTTCTCATCCTTTAAATCATCTGAACTACATATTATCAAATTGTTGTCCAATGCATTAAACAGTGAGACATTTTTATAGGTTTGCAAAAATCTTTTTTAATAATGAGTTAATCAATTAGATATTAGACTTAAAAGTTCCTTTTCACTATATCAAAGTTGCTATTGTTAATTATTGAATTATTTTAATACACGATTCAACATTCTCTTCTTATGTATCTAACAACTTTTACATATATACTCATAAAACTCCATATGTTTTCTAAGAAATGTCTCTCCAAACAACAAATCATATAGGAGATAACTTTTACATTGGACTGGAAACCATCGTTTCCTTCCTTTATTATCAAACTTCTTTCTATTGGCTTGTAAAGTGTTATCTAAACAACCAAAGATTTTCAAGTTCTTGATATTACAAAGTTGTTAATAATGAACATCACAAAGGATGAGGTGAGATAAAAAAAAATTGTTTGGTTGCCTATTAATAATAAAAATAGCATGAGATAACATAAATCCATAAATATTTGGGGAAGCGAGATTAAAAAACAAGTGTTCAAGCCACTATCATGATCTTATAGTGCTTTCTTTCTACTATCCCATTCTGATGACTAATTTCCACACAAGATTTTTATGAAGGACTCCTTTCTCAGTAAACACTACAAGAAAAAAAACTATTTAGAGGTCAATTTTTAGCTACCAAATAAAATGTTACTAATTGTGATCAAAATAATCACCAAATTAGGTTTTGGTTGCTAAACAACTACAAAATAAAAGTAATAATTGAATTTAGTGACTAATTAAGTCAAGATAATTGGTATCTAACATTAGCTACCAAGGTTTTAGTCACTTATACCATTAGATTCTAAATTGGTATCTAATTAAGGTAGAGACTAATTTAGAATCTAATGGTATAAGTGGCTAATACTTTGGTAGCAAATGTTAGATATAAATTATATTAACTTAATTGGTCACTAAATTCAATCATTACTTTTATGTTGTAGTTATTTAACAACCAAAACCTAATTTGGTAATTGTTTTTATTACAATTAGCAACCATTTTATTTGTAGCTAAAAATTGGTCTCTAAATAATTTTTTCTTTGTAATGAAAGAATGTTGTCAAGTTAAAATCTGGACCATATATACTTCGATTTTTTATTGAATTAATTCTCGATCTTTTGACTTTTTGCTTCGTAAAATAAATCCAAGTGTACCTTGACTTATTATCCACTATAATGAGAAAATCTTTAAGTCTAAAAACAGAAGATGTTGGTCCTATATGTCAATATGTACCAAATAAAAAAGGGCTCCTTATTTACTCACACTTAAGGGAAAAGATAATATTTTTTTTTTCTTATCCACATGGAAAACATTACAAGAATCTTTATTCTGGAATACAATCAGTGAAAGAAGACTTTTGCTTCAAGGCAACAAGTATATCATAGGATAAATTTCCAAATCTAACATGCAACAAATCACAATGATATGAATGGAAATTGTTAACCAAATGAACAAACAAAACACAATCATATGAATGGAAATTGTTAACAGAATGGACAAACAAATATGCTCTTAGATTGGAACCAATAACATATAGTCATTTCTTCATTTCAATTGCACCAATAATCCTCATAGACTAAAGGTCATGGATTCACAATATCTAGAAGATAAAGTCAATAGACAACCAAGTTGAATGATAAGCTTCAAAATAGAGATAAGGTTGAAGTTAAAGTTGGACATCTAAAGCACGTCTATGATAAGGAAATATTTTGTAAAAAAAGCATATCTTGATAAATATGTAATAACATAAATTCTATTTGTTAGATGAATCTACGTAGGCTTAATCTTTCTAAGCGTTGGAAAGACATAAGTGAATCATGGTCTATTGCTCCAATGTCTAAAATCCAAATATTGGATTTGATATTAATAGATAAAGTACAAATTGTACTTGTGTGAGGTTGAGGGAAATTTTGATAACTAAAAAAAATGTGACTGGTCGTGTGATTAACATGTTGACTGTTTGGTTGATTCATGATAGCAATAATACTTCTCTGTTTCAGATGTGAGTTTCTATCTTACTATCACATGTTCCTCACATGTAAAGTAATTATTGTTAGAAGGTTTAAATGAGGTGTAAACTATAACAATTATCATTGTGTGACCTATTTTGTTAACCTCTTCCAGTACAAATCTTCCTCTTCTTCATCTTCCGGATAATCTATTTGTACTATTTATAACAACTAACACTTTCAAGGACAAAAAACCTTGTTAATGTTAGGTAATGGTTTCATTAACATGATTTGTGAGTTAACAAATGAGTATTGATCATTTAATCCTTTTAACAACCTAATAACAATAATCTTCACGATATGATTCACCAGTAATAATTAAACTACTTGTGCACCTTGATTCATAACTGAAAGAAGATATAGGAAGAAAGTTTTCAAGTTCTTGTCACAAGATCTTGAGCTGAGTAAAGTAAATGGTTATGGTTGAATCTCCTTGCTTCAACATGTATATTTTTTACTTACAAATCACTGATCTAAAATATATCTCTTAATAATATTGATGTCTACATAAAACGTTTTCCTCTGCATCAACAGATTGAATCAACCATGACATCACTATAGAATTACATCGGATCCATGCAACAAAATTCACGTCTATATTTGAAGGTCTTGGAAGTGATCCATCAACAAATTACAACAGTTTTTATTGCTTTATTAACTCTAAATATACCTAATTTCAATAATTTATAAAATAATATTCTTAAGACTATTAGTATAGATTACAATGATGACAAGTGCACCAGTAGTAATGTAACAAGTAATAAAATTATCGTTCTTTCTGAATAACTTGTGTAATATAAAACAATTCAAACAATTATAATAAATTTATATTCAGAACAAATTCAAAGTTTGATAATAGATGCAGAAAACTAAAAAAATATTTTTGTATTTTTATTAACAGTCAAAGGAAAAAAAAGGTTTAACAATAATACGATAAACTTGATAGGATTAGATCTCACCAATCTTCACTCTCATGTATAAAAACAATTTATCTTCTTTTCCAACAATAATCAATGTCAATCAACGAAATTATTCAAATATGATTCCTCAACAAATGAGGCTGAGGATTATCTACTAACCATCAATTCCTTAATTAATTATATAGATGAATCTTACATAAATACAGAGATCTTAACCACAACAAATAAATCACACTCTATTCCTAGACACGAGCTTTTATCCGGTAAATTAATTTAGATCTAGAATCGAAAGATATTTTCTAATACTCTTAAGAATCAATAATCGAGATATGGATACGTACAACAAACATAAGTACATAAGTAATAAAGTGATATATTGAAATAAAAGCATTTATAAAATATAAGACATAATATGAGCACAAATATGATTACATGAGAGTTCATAAAGGATTTAACCTAACCCCAGCAATGAGTGATTTAGCTCCTCATAGGCATGAGGAACAAACATTACAAGAAGAATGATGAAATAAGAAGATTTCTCTAAACAAAGCCTAAAGATGCCTTCAAGAGTCAATTTTTTTCTCTGTTCTAGCTAAAGATACCTAACCCTAACACCAAAAGTCTATCAACTAAAACAAGGATTTGGACGCTTGTGCCCGACGTCACTGGATTCCGTTACTTTCAAGTATTGGGCCCATCTTGCATCGGGTCCATGTTTTCTACCACGGGTGCACCATCGCTTCCTTACTTCTAAGTTTTCTCCCAAGTCTGGCTTACGTTGTTGACTTGGGCTTGGCTTTATTTGCTTATTTTTCTCATTTCATCAAGATTTCAATCCTAGTTCTTCTCTTTCAATATTTGTAAAATTAGTAAAGCTAATTTTTTTTTAATATATGAAAGGAGAAAAGCACTCCTTGCTAATAGCCATAAAATTTTAATGATAGAGGGAGAGAAGAATTAATCACCTCATGTTACGAATGGTTTACGTAAGATAGACTCACTTATAAATTGAGTTTTCTCAATTCATTTTTAATCAAGTCATTCAGTCATATAAGAGTTTCTTTGAGTAGTTTTTCTCCTATATATTGAGAGAGAAGTGTGTTCTCCTTTTGTCAAGAGAGTGTGTTATTGTTATCTCCTTGAAATAGAGAGAAGTTGTAATTCTCAAAGAAAGTTATTGAGTTCTTTCCATATCTTATACAAATTTCTTTTCTTTTTCATCTCTATATTTTAGTTGAATCATTTGTCAACAGTGGTATCCGAGCCAATAGTTGTTGATTAATTATTTTTCCATTGCGAGTTACTGTATATTATAAAAAAAGTGGCAACATGATATGAGATTCAGAAATTCAATGGGAGTAATTTTTTTTTTTTTGTGGAAATTAAAGATAAAAGGAATCATAAGGAAAGATAATTGCATGACTGCAATTAAAGGTAGACCCATTGGGATTACATATGAAAAATGGAAAGAGATGGATGACAATGCAGTTGCAAACTTGCACTTGGCACTGGCTGATTCAGTCTTGTCAAGCGTTGTAGAGAAAAAGACAGCAAAGGAAATTTGAGTTGCTCTCACCAAGTTATATGAGGTCAAGTCACTTCACAAAAAAAATTCTTGAATAGAAGACTTTATACTGTTCGAATGAGTGAATCCATATCGACAACGGATCACATCAACAATCTAAATACGTTATTTTCCCAACTCTCATCGTTGGACTACAAAATAATAGAAAATGAACGTGCAGAGCTTCTACTTCAAAGTCTACCAGATTCATATGATCAACTCATCATTAACTTAACAAATAATGTCTTGATTGATTATCTTTCTTTTGATGATATGGTTGTCGTGATTCTTGAAGAAGAATCTAGGTGCAAAAATAAGGAAGACAGATTAGAGACCTCAAAGCAAGCAAAGGCATTGTTCATGATGAGAGGGAGATCAATGGAGCGTGGTTCTAGTAGGAGCCAAAGCATACCAAATTCACAACAAAGGAAGCAATTCAAATGCTACAATTATGGTAAGAAAGGGAACTTCAAGAAAGATTGTTGGAATAAGAAAAGTATAGGTAAGGTTCCAGAAGGATCAAGTTCTCAAGGATGTATTGCGAGTACCTCTGATGATGGAGAAATCTTGTATGGCAAAGCAACAATTGGTTCTAAAGACTATAAGCAACTCACGGATGTTTGAATTGTGGATTCAGGAGCAACCTGGCACATGACTCCTCATCATGATTGGTTTTGTACTTATGAGCCTGTAT
>Ga0099825_1002703_pt1 | contig 23643 bp, 22 predicted proteins | sample SiratroredBW_FD_76838 | JGI IMG/M metagenome (GOLD analysis project Ga0099825, IMG submission 76838) | Root nodule microbial communities of legume samples collected from California, USA - Siratro red BW | ecosystem: Host-associated > Plants > Roots > Nodule | place: USA: California | collected... | reverse complement strand
TTGTGGTGTAGTGGGTTTCTGCACTGGTTACACACTAGCTGAGGGGTTCAGTGAGGTGTGGGTTTACTGCTGGGAGCAGTTTGTAACTTGTTGGGAGCAAGGGTTGTAAACTGATCTTGTGATTTGTTTTAGTAGAAATCTTTGCTAGTTTGCAAAGGACTGGACGTAGCCCTTGAGGAAGGGTGAACCAGGATAAAAATTCTGTGTTCTTGCTTTTCTCCCTTTTCTTCTTGTTTGCCTTTATTCACTGCTGCCATCTTTAAAATTAACTGGATTAAAATCTGTTCATACTGTTAATCATACTCTGAACATCTGTTTACATAATCAACTGTGATTCTGGATTGTGTTTGATCTACTGGATTGTGTTTAAACATCTTAGATCTGGGTTAAAACATTTTCATACTGCAAACTGTTTTATGGGTTTAACTGAATTCTGGGTTTAACTCTGATATCTTTCGCTGTGCACAATCGATTGTTTACCTGACAGTTCAGAATTACATAGTCAATCGATTGAATAAAGAATTTTCATTCTCTACTTGAAGAACAAATCAGATTTGCGAAAAGTTTTTGAAAGTTCAATTCATCCCCCCTCTTGAACTCGGTGTAAACCTTATTTTACACCTGAGTATCTAAAGGATTATCATTATAATTTTAATATTTCCAATACATCTTTTAGAGTTAAATATCCTTTGAATTTTGTTTTATCTTATGATATATTATCACCATCTTATAAACATTTTGTTATGTCTATTTCTTCACATGTTGAGCCAAACACTTATTCTGAGGCTGTGAAATATGACTATTGAGGAAGGCTATACAGTGTGAGATATCTGCTTTGGAGTCAAATCAAGCATGAAAGACCGCTCTTCTTCCCAAGAACAAAACTGTCATAGGTTTCAAATGGGTATTCAAAATAAAGTATAATGTTGATGGGACTGTTGAAAGATATAAAACAAGATTAGTGGCAAAGGGATACACACAAATAGAGGGCATTAACTACCTTGAAACTTTTTCTCCAGTAGTATAAGGTTGCTTCTTTCTTTAGCCTCTATATATAACTGGGAGTTAAAATAGTTAGACATAAATAATGTCTTCTTACATGGAGAGTTGAAAGAAGATGTATACATGGTTGCTCCTCCTGGGATTGACTTCTATTCAACCAGGACAAGTTTGTAAATTAAAAAAGGCTTTATATGGCCTTAAGCAAGCTGACAGGAAGTGGTTTGCTAAATTTTCACCCTTTTTTATTTCTGTGGGATATACTCAATCTATGAATGATTATTCCTTATTTATTAATTCTTTTGAAGGATCTTTTACAACATTATTGGTGTATGTGAATGATATAATTTTGACAGGAAATGATAAATAAGAGATTGACTGAGTCAAAGAAGCTCTGAATAAGACATTCAAGATCATAGATCTTGGTAATTTAAGATATTTTCTTGGTTTTGAAGTAGCAAGAAGTAAGAAAGGGATAATGATGAATCAAAGGAAATGTGCATTGGAATTATTAACAGATGCATGTCTTTTAGCCTGCAAACCTACAATCACTCCTATGGATAATCTTGTTAAATTGTCTTCTACTAGAAGTGTGTCTTTTACTGATGTTCATGCCTATAGAAGGTTGATTGGAAGGCTTATGTATCTCACTAATGTCCGACCTGACATCACATTTTATGTTCAATAACTTTTTCAATTTCTTGATAAGTCTACAATTGCTCACTATAATGCAGCAATTAGAATTCTCAAATATATTAAAGGAGCTCCAAGTCTTGGTTTATTTTTCTCTTCCAATAGTTCCGCCCATCTCAAAGCTTTTTGTGATAGTGATTGGGGCACCTGTAGTGATTCAAGACAATCAGTGACTGGTTTTAATATGTATCTTAGAAATTCCCTTATATCCTGAAAATCAAAGAAGCAAGGAATAATATCAAAGTGTGAAGCTGAATACAGGGCAATGATCACTATTACTTGTGAAATTCAATGGTTAGTCTATCTTCTTCAAGATTTGAAAGTTCCTTTTGAGCAACCATCTCTTTTATATTGTGACAATGATTCAACAAGATATATTATAGCAAATTCAATGTTTCATGAGCACACCAAACATATTGAAATAAACTGTCACATTGTTAGAGAAAAATTGAAGAATGGTCTCATCCATTTGCTTCCCATTTCTACTATAGAGAAACTAACAGACATTTATACCAAAGCCTTAGGTCCTCAGTCTTTCAAGAATATTTGTTCCAAGCTGGGTCTCATCAATATTTGCTCCCCAGCTTGCGGGGGGGTTCACCAAGGAATATCTACAAAAGTCCTTTGGAAGACTCATTTTAAGCATTCACTACTAGAGATTAACACTTGACCATTTTAGTACCTCAGATATACAAACATTGACTACATATCAATACCTAAATACCTAAATCTCATAATAGGTGGTGTTCCGATAATACAATAAACTTTCATCTGCCTTCTCACCACCTAATGTCTTAGGCCATATGCACTACAAGAAAAAAGCTATTTAGAAACCAATTTTTAGCTAACAAATGAAATGATTGCTAATTGTGACCAAAATAGTCACCAAATTAGATTTTGATTGCTAAATAACTACAAAATAGAAGTAATAATTGAATTTAGTGACCAATTAAGTCAAGATAATTTGTATCTAACATTAGCTACCAAAGTTTTAGCGACCTATGTCATTAGATTCTAAATTGGTACCTAATTAAGTTAGAGACTAATTTAGAATCTAATGGTGTAGGTCACTAAAACATTGGTAGCTAATGTTAGATACCAATTATCTTGACTTAATTAGTCATTATATTCAATCATTACTTATATTTTGTAGTTATTTAGCAATCAAAATCTAATTGGATGGCTATTTTGATCACAATTAGCAACCATCTCATTTGGTAGATAAAAATTGGTCTCTAAATAGTTTTTTTATTGTAGTGATGACTTAGATCATCAATGAAGTTTGGAGGCCTTTATTACAACATAGTTATTTACTTAATATAATAAATCAAACAAATGATTCACAAATCATCCCACATTTGTGATTCCAAATTCATACATCATCATTCCATCAACCTTATTCATATAAAATAATTCAATTACACAAAATTACATCTCAAATAAATATAAAATTCAATATTCTATTGAAATTTACATTCAATATTCATAATTCAATCAATTAAAGATACATAGTTTTTTTTTTATTGAAAGTTGGGTCGAGAGCAACTCCTCTATCTTTGAATGAGTGAAAATACTAGAAAGTCAATTTCATGCAATAAAACCAAACTTTTTTTTTTAAACTTTGCCCAAAATTCTATAACAAGTTACAATTTTACACAAACTCAAGATGATCAACATGACTATAAATTTCTCAAATATAACTTGCACTCACATTGAACTCATAAATTATTCCATAATAACTATAAGAAATTAACTATTTTCATTAAAATCATATTCAAAACACAATTTAGGAATACTTATGACTTAACATGCAAAATCTATTCACTATATCAATATCTCATTATTGTTATTGAATTCAAAATAGTCTGAAACAATCCTCTATTAACCAAAAACTCAAATAACATTCTCACTCAATTTTAAATATTCAAATTGTGTTCAAACAAAACATGAATCCTACATATACAGAAATCAAGATAGTGTGACCAAGTCACACTCACATCAAGATTATCTACCCTAAGGTACTATAAAAACACAAAAATAATTTGATGGAATACGCTTCCGCCACCTTAGTCATATAATAAAGAGGACAAAGAGTCAAAGGGTTGATCAAGAGCTTTCCAGAAGATTGGGTCCATGTGAGCTTCTTTGAGTCTCCCACCAGTTGTTCGGACCTGAATGTAATCCTAAAAAGATCACTCTGGAAATCATGGAGCATCAAGATGTAATGAGTAATAAATATATCATTATTTTCTAACGGACTAATGCGATAGACTACAAATAATTTTAAAATTCTAATTTTTATTCGAGAAAATAAAACTAAAAAAAATTAAAATATATATTTTTATTTAAAATGAGCATTTATAATGTGGAAAAAAGTAAAAAAAAAAAATATAAAATGCAATTGTTAAGATTAAACCTTCATCAAATCTCATTTAAATCTCATGCATAAAATCAAATACCTTTTAATAAAATATGACGTCAATACACACTAATAATCAAACTCCAATCCTTTATATAGATGAGTCTTAATTTCTCTATTAGCCTTCAATCCTTTGATAAATTATATAAATAAATATTGTAAATGTCAAAAAGATTTTAAAACAAATAAATCATATTCTATAATTAGACCTAATCTTTTATTTGATATTTCAATTTAGATCTGATTGGAAATAGTATTTTTTAATATCTAAATAATTAATTATCATCTTATAAATAAACACAATAAACATTAGAAACAGAATAAAAAATATTAACAATTTGAAAAAAAAAATTTATGTAAGAATATATTTATAAAAATTAATATTAATTATATAGAAGTTTAACCGATTATATCCTATCTCAAAATAAAAAGATAAATAATGGAAAAAGATAAATATATAAAAAAGAATAACATAAAAACTCTATCAACTCTAACATGCATTCTAAAGCTAAATTTCTACCAAGCGGTGGAGTTCTGCTACTATAGTACACTCTCCAAAGCGGTGGAGCGCCCGTGAGTGCCCTTAAGTTCGTACTTCTAACGTAAAGAATCTTAAAAAATGACGTTACTAAACAACCTGTCCGGAATTGCAGTGCTCTGCCTTACTCATCAATTACCATGCATTCAATGTATCTTTATTTCTCTTAATTTCAGGATTCTTTTCTGGAGAAAAAAAAATACACTTTTTCTCTCTTTAAGAGAAATCCTGGTTGTTGCCTGAGTTAGCAGAGTTTGTGCTTTGAAAAACCGCGTTTGAGTCCGTGGGTTCCTGAGAAATACTGATTTAGAAGCAAATCTCTGGACTTCGTTTGAAGGTGAGGAAGAATTTTAGTCTTTGATGTGGTAAATATGAGTTCATTTATTCTTGAAATTTATCATTGTCTCTCTGTTTTTCAAGTGAGTTGTACTTAGATATAAAGTTTATTTATTGTTATGCATGCTGCCCATGATGGATGGTTATGAGAATGATGGGTGCTTGTAGATTTGAATTCTGACTTGAAGAATTACGCTTGAGAGTATATTTTATAAAATATATAATAGAATTAATTGAAGATAGTATTCTATCAGTTGGTTTTGATGTTTTAAGGTTTGTACATAAAAATAAAAAAAATTAATATCTTATATTTTATAAAAATAGAAAATGTTATGTAATGTCTAAACATATCTCTTATTTTTCATATTAAATTCTTTGTGGCTTCTATTACTTTTTAATTTCTCATCTGACAATAGACAGTTAATTGAAAAATTAGTTAAAAAAGTTCTTAAAATGATGAACTAATTAACTAAGAATAATTAGTGTGGGTAAATTCTAAGTTTTTTTTTTTTTTCGTTGGAATGCATTACATGCTTTATATTTTTTTTGGAAGGAGTATTTTGAAAGTCATTTGGAGGGGTGTTGGGTGTATTCTGAAAATAATTTATCAGAAGTTAAGAAATACATTTTGGAATATGAAAGTCAAAAAATATATTTCGAAAAAGACTTATTGAAAGTCAATAAATATATTATGAAAAAAAACTTTTCGAAAATTAATAAATATATTCTGAAAAATGTTTTTAGAAAGTCAAAAATATATTCAGGAAAAGACGTTCCGGGAGGATATCTCTGTCTTTTCTATCAGTGATGCGATGCTGGAAATAAATGAAGGGGTTGGGGTGCAGGAAGCAACTGCCCTCCAGTTTTTCATAGACCGGACCAAAACAAATTAAGGATGCTTCATTTTTCTAGTCTAGAATAAGAGATTTTAAAAAAAATATATTAAGTACTTCCTAATCCTTTTAAAAGTGTCGTCTAAAGTTATTTTTTTGAAAAATCAACGAATATAATAATTTTTTATTTTAATGAAATATTTATAATATTTTCTTTATTTAAAGATGCTCAATTTACATATAATCCAAAATATATTATTCTAGTTTAACTCATTAAGTTAAACGGACTCATCCACCTATATTTTAAGATAATTATTTTAAAAAAAATTTAAAAACATTTTCTTAATGTCTTATGTAATTAATGAATTACAATTCATGAAAGTTAAGACTTTAATAATGCATGCTCAATACACAATAAATCAAAAAGTTAAAGATGTCACATTATTAAATAAAAAATTAAAGAATTAAAGTTTTAATTATTATGTTTACAGTTATATGATTTATTTATTTCTATGAGTTAATCAGCCTATATGAAATATGTATTCTCGGATTTGAAATATTTTTACTCCAATGCATATGTTATAATTAGAATATTATTTTCAGTTGAACTTTTTGTAAAGAAAGAAGACACAATGCAGTTATTCAAGCTATTCATAACTGCATTAATGCCAGCTCTTAAGTTGCTCCTGGTTACTCTTGTTGGCACATTTCTTGCTCTGCAGCGCATTAATGTACTGAATAAGAGTGATAGAAAACACTTGAATACAGTAAGTTTGATTCTCTCATCTCTTTTTGTCCTTTCTTTGATACAATCTACATTTTTCCTTTGATACCTCTTCTGTTGCCAAGGTAATGACCACTTTATTCTTAGTATTTCATTACTATTATTTGAAATCTTCTGGGATTTTGTTAATTATGAGCCTAGTTTTATCATTACCTTTTACCAACTTTTTGCCTTGAATGTTCATGTGGACACAATGTTCATTGTCACCTATCTTCCTTATTCTATAATTTTCCCTTAATACTTCTTACAGTAAGATAGTTATTTATTCTTTGTATTAAATTTCCATATTTGAAATGTTTTGTGATTTTATTTCATAAAAGGGAGACACTAAAAGTTACATTTAAAAAGAAATAAACCTGATTGAATAATATCCTATCTTTAAGAGAAAAAAAAAACTTTATAATTCTGAACCTAAGAATCTATAAAGACAAATAAGAAATACAATTTGATTAGAATTTTATCCTAGAACCTTCGACGGCAACCTTGTCTTGTTACCCTCATTTCTATTGATAGACTTGTGTGCACTAGACATTTCTCTCAAGTTGGAGCTCTGGAGTTATACAATTGCAATCAATTGGTATATTTGTTTTATATCAAATTTGATATTTACACATGACACTCCCACAGATTTGAGGACATTTGCTTCAAGTCAAATCAAACTGATTAACGTTTTTCTATCATCGGATTTAATAGAATTCAATCACTTGTTCAAGGCTGCAGGAAATCTTACAAGCCTTATTTCATTCAGTTTTGCAGTATATTACATAAGTATAATGTCGTTAACAAGAATATTTTAGCTTCATTCTTATCTTATATTTCTTGTCCAAACAAATAGTTGTAGGAGAAAGGGACATTATTTGGCGAGTCACGACTAATTCAATGACTTTTTCTTGTTTTTGTGCAGTTAGTATACTTTGTCCTCGCCCCAGTTCTTGTTTGCAGCATCCTGACTAAAACTATAACATTTAGGAGCCTGGTTATGGTGTATGTTGTTTTCTTGCCATTCTGCTGCATTTTCCATTTTAACTCTTACTTTTGTTTTCCATCTCTTTCTTTCATTAATTGGTTTAGCTGAGAGGCTTTTATGAAATTTTAGGTGGTTCATGCCAGTGAATATTCTTCTCACATATACCATTGGGACAACGTTAGGATGGTTGTTTATGAAAATAACTAAAGCACCTCCTGCTATGCAAGGGCTTATGTTGGGGTCCTGTGCTGCAGGTGGTTCACTCAGATTTAAAATAGTTAATGGATTGATCAGATTAAGCCAATGTTCAGTCAATAATATTTTTGTAAGATAGCAGCAAAAGGGATATCAATAAGAAATTTCATTTTCTTACCATTTTGAATTTGATGTAAACAGGAAATCTAGGCAATTTGCCTCTCATCATCATTCCAGCAGTCTGTAAGGAGAGCGGTAGTCCTTTTGGAGCTGAGGAAGTTTGTAACAAAAATGGGATGGCATATGCATCTTTGTCCATGGCAGTAAGTCAATCTAACTTAGCACATTGGTCCATCATGCAGAAAGCTTGACAGTTTTGAGGGATTTTCCATTTTCTAATTTTGGTTTATCAGATAGGAAACATCTACCTTTGGACTTTTGCGTACAACATTATCCGCGTATATTCATGCCAGTCTTTCAACTTGAACAAAATTGATGATTCCACAGTAGGTCCAGTGTCAGCAACAGCAACAGAAACAGAAACAGATCAGGAAAACCATTCAACTGAACTGGCGGTTATTGAAGAGGATCTCTCTCAAACCAATGATCACGTGACTCAAGATGTAGGTGAATGTACATTTCCTGGTGGAAGAGATAGGGTCAGTCTGTTTTCAAGTATGATAGTATCGTTTGCACTTTTTCACCAATGATGTCTAACACAACTTTGTGAATACCACTCCTTTATTCTCCTTTCTCATATCAGTACAAGATTTTCTAAAACGGGTAACTAGCTGGGTAAAGCATCCACAAATATTATAATGAAGTGAAATTTGACATCCACATGATGCTACCATTTGTTGCCTGTAAGATATTTTCTAAAGCATCAGGTAAAGGTTCTTACATTTTCCATCCTTTTTACAGGTACCAAAACAGAGACAGATTTTGAAACCATTAAGAACATTAGTAGAAAAACTCAATCTGAATGTCCTATTAGCACCTGCGACTATTGGACTGGTATGGAACTGTTCTCTTAATTTCCTCCTTCCATACTTCTATCTAGAATTGTAACATTTTCACTCATACCAACTGGGAAAGAATCAGCCATCATAAGGCACGTTAGACATCCTTTAACATGCCAACATTATACACTACTTAAAATGTTCCACATAAACATCAACTTCACGAGTCACATGAGCATATCTAAAATTTATGTGGATCAACAATTGTGACACCACCACAACCAGCTTAGTCAAGGGGGAATTTCTTTTCTTAATTTCACTTCATTTGGGCTTTCTTTTAAGTGGAATTTTACTGAAACCACCTTATTTATTGAAAATGTTTATCTTTTTGCATATGTAGATTATTGGTCTAATACTGGGTGTAGTTCCTCCATTTCGAAAGATGTTGGTTGGCAATAATGCTCCTTTACGTGTGGTTGAAGATTCTGCATCCATGCTGGGGTAAGTTGCCTTCTCTTGCCACCGTAGCATAATGTAGGTATCAGGTACTTATAAGTTGCTTTATTTGATTGAGTAGCTAATAATAGAATGATGATACTATGGAAGAACAAATGTATTGCTTTGTCATGATCAAATTTCATGCGAGTAAGTAATCAAGAAAATGAGTTATTATTATTGTTGTTGACTAGTAGAACACGTTTTATATGACAATATTTTTGCAGGAACGCATGCATTCCAGCTATGACTCTGATAGTTGGAGCAAATCTTCTGGATGGTAATAACCAACACCATCTCTTAAAGTTCATTTTCATCTATGCTTCGATAATTCTGAAAATGAGCTAGGTGTTACTGACAAACTACCCGGGTTAACTTTATCAGGGTTAAAAAGGTCAGAAATGAAGCTTTCAATTCTTGTGGGGATCATTGTAGTTAGATACATTGCCTTACCCATTTTAGGTGTGGTCATTGTAAAAGGTGCAATCCATTTTAGCATCATCCACCATGATCCATTATACCACTTTGTTTTACTCCTTCAATACGCTCTTCCGCCTGAAATAAGCATAAGTAAGTTCCTTGAGATCATTGCCATAATTCACCATTTCATTTCTTTTTTTGTAAAATGACTATAGTAGTAGGAAGAAGAGACACCCTTAATATAGTATATTACTTTAATGGACATACAAATTAGGATGATTAATTATGCATAACATAAGTAAAATCTTTTAACGTAGTATGCACCCAATGATTTCCACTTTTAGTTTCCATTGTAGTTTGAATAATATGTTTTGCATATTATTTATATTTTACTTTATGACTCTGGCAGGTACAATTACTCAATTATTTGGAGCCGGTGTAACAGAATGCTCAGTTGTCATGCTAGCCACTTATGTCTGTGCCTCGTTTTCTCTTACACTATGGTCCACATTTTTCATGCGGCTTGTCCTATAAATGTATTCGCTTTCTTACTTAACTATGTTTTATTCTCAACCTGCATGTTATGCGTTGCAGATTAATCTTTTCAAATTGGTGTTAGTGGTGGAAGGTGTTCATTCCTGCTTCAGTTTGTAGCAAAATACTTTTGTCAAGTTTAGATAATTAAAAATTGAAAACCGTTCCTCCTTTTTATCCATGTTAATGTGAAGGATTCTTTTCCTTAAACAGCGTTTAACCGGTACAACTGTGAGCATTATTAATTACTCTCGTGAAGATTAACGTACTAGATTATTTGGAAATAACATAGTACTCAAGATTACATCAGTTCAGTCAAATTTTGTTAGCTTTTCATCAATGGTGCAAACAAACATTGCTCTCTTGACTGTTCTTTTCTCCATTTCTGAGCTTATGTGCTTTCAAACACAGATATGCTCCCTCATCCTTTCCTCCCTCTCCCCCTCCCCAACCCAGCTTCGTGCACCTCCCATATCCCAAAAAAAATATACAAACCGCTCCCTCCCCATAGAACCATAAGTTGTAGAAAGTAGGAATCATAAACAAAAAATGCATTGCCAGTTCAGATTCTCTGTCCTTCAACTTTATCTCCTTCTTCTTAAAAGTCTTTATCTCCTCTTTGCTAATTGGAATGTTTTCTTCAAGAAAAGATTTGCTGCTCGCTCATTTCTATGGCACAAAACCCTCAATATTGTGTTGGGGTCTGATCTATTCCACTTTCCTGTAGTAGGAGGCATTGGCAACTTGTGTCCATTACCTATCAAACCTATCCCACTTGACTCACAGCTCATAATGGTCAAATCTTCTATCAATTGTTCACTACTTTGACCCATCAATTCAATCACTCCCTCCACCACTGCTGCCTCTCCATCCACTACATTCCCTGGTATCAACCCCTCCACACTGTTGCTGAAAACTCTCTTCAAATGCTCAAAGTCCTCTTCGATGACCTCGTGGTCATTTCGGTTAAACACCCGTGAGCTTCCACCACTAAGCAAAACCATAAGGAATGCATCATATGAGGCCTTCATCACTTCCTTCAATGCCAATGGTTGAGCCCTATCTGTGATAATTGTAGTCATTAGTGTGAGATTCTGCTTGAGAATTCTCATTGCAGCTCTCATTTGACCTCTTGCAACACCACCGACGTAGAGGCTATCATACATCACAGAGGCAGAATCATGAAATACAAGACGGTATGCAGCAACTTCCGAGACATGTTGACAGGCTACTAGAATGGATAAGTTTACTGCTTCAAAGAATGAACCAGAACCAGAACTCTTGCGGTTGCTTGCAAAGCGAAGGCGATTTGAAGGAACAACTACGGGGTTCATGGTGATTGTTCTCTCGAGAGAATGAATCTGAGAAAGGAGATAATGCAAGGTGTTGAGACGAACGTAGAGGCGTTGTGTTCCACGGCTAGTTGTTGGTCGAGGATTATGACCTTCATTTCTTCCATTAATGTGTCGTAGATGAGCGTCAAAACCAGCTTTGCATGGAGCAGCTCTCTTCCATAGTTTCGTAAACTTTGAATCGCTGTTGCATCTTGTCAGCGGGGGAAGCATGGGAATGTAACTTTGTTTCGAACCTGCAAGAGAGTAGAGTGTTGTGAGATAAAAGCAAACCAGACAATGCAAACTTTATTACTCTATTGTGACTTACTATGATTATGCTATATTGATAACTTTATTTTAATTATTCATATTATTATATTATTATAATATAGTTGGTAAGTAGTTATTTTGGTGGTAAAAAGTTATTATGAATTCAGACTAAGTACCACATGATGCAACAAACTTCATGTAGTCGTTGAAGAGGTTTTCCAATCCATCAGCAAGATCTTGAACTAGATCTTCTGTAATTGCAATTGGAACTTGGAAGAATTCTTCCACAGTTATCGTGGCCAATTTCATTAGCTCCGCAGCTGATTGTGCATATGGCTCTGATTTGGACTTTGCATTCCACGTCTGCAATGAAAAAAATTTGAAGTTATAAAAGGTATTCTATGATAAAAAAAAAAAAAATATGTGATCATTTTCTTCCACTGCTAAAACTTACTTCAGATTCTTTTGCCGCCTTCAAGCACTCTTTGCCTTTGAGCAATGAATCATCTATCCATTTTCCTAGAAGACTCAATATGACTGAATCAACATCATAGGGAGCCATTTCTCTGATTACTGTTTTGCCTCCATCGTCGCACTCACTAGAGTCTTCAACCATCATTTGGACAATTACCTTTTCTAGCTTTCCAGACTTTTGAAACACCTGAACTGACTCAGTTGTCAGTGAGTTCACTTCACTTACATACTGCTTCAGCATTTTACCAAAGCAGGAGTGCAGCACCATTGCTGCAACTGCACCTGGTGTTGAATGCCATTTCTTTAGAATTGGACTAAAATGGTGTCTTTCCTTCAGCATCAACGCTTCAGTCTCCTGAACCAGTTGGAGCAGAACTTCACTGAATTCTTTCCTTCTTTCAGATTCAGCAGACTTGGCAGTCACTGCCTCTAATACCTACACCCAAATACAGACAAAGAAATACATTATTACAAGACTTGACTAGGTTGGAATACTAAAGCTAAAGTTAGGTTATATTCAAACCTTATCAAATGCATGTTTCATGGAAGAACGAATATAATTATCAATCCGGTCTCTGGAATTCACCATGGGTATGCCTCCTTTCTCCCCATTTGTTAATGTCAGAACTTCACCTAAAATCTTTGAGCCTGTCAAAACCACAGGTACAAGGTTTTCGATTTGACCAGCATTCCCTCGTTGGAAATACTCATGGTAGTTAAGCAATCTCTTCTCTGCCCAACCCTGCATGGAGTTCAGTACTGATGATACTATCTTAACATAGGAAGAGTCCTTTTCTCTCTTAGCATCATTTGCCACCTCGTTCAACATGGCATGTGAGGCACAAAGAAGGTCAGGTTCAATCTGGCCAGTGCTTACGTACTGCTGAAACAGCACCCAAGCGAAGCATACATTGTGAATTGGCAAGGTGATCCCCAATGTAGACCAAGTTTTCTTCATCAACTCGAGTAGCTCATCAACCTCATCTAGCACTAGTGTTTCATCCCTGACATCAAAAATGGATTGAAGAAGAGATGTATAGAGGTGAATGTTGAAAGGGAATCCGTCAGCCCAGTGGCAAACATCAGCGGGAGTACCATTGTTGGTCCTCCATGACAAGGAAACCACAGAATTGCAAAGGGTTCTCATGGTGTCTGAGTTCTTGCCAGCGTCAATAGGTTTGGACTCCCCACTTGTTACAATGTCCCCGAGGCGCGTGGCAAATGTGTTGGTCTTTTCTAGAGGGATTGATGGGTAGAGGAGAAGCCCTGCTTGAAGGACTTTGAGCTGTCGAATTTGCCACGTATGGTAGTCATGGGAATCACTGAATTCTGAGGGCTTTAGGTGACGTAGCAGTTCCAAGGGGAGGATAATAGTTTCTGCACGCCTTCCCATCTGAAATCAAAAAACCAATTACAAATATTTAGACGAATAGCTACCACATTCTATACATAAAAAACTACGGTTAATAAAATATGATTCATTACAAAGTGAAAAATAAATTATGAGTCTTGACACTGTCATATTTTTTTTCACATGAAAGTATACTTTCCCATGTGCTCATAATTTTGGTCAATCTCCATGCTACACTTAGTTAGTGATCAAGTTTCATTAACTCTTTCTGGTAAATTGAAAAACCAAAGTAGCTATCGTGTTTTAGATTGGTCAACACCAGGGGCAAATAGAAATTGGTTTTGAGATGATGGAAATATGGTGGTTCTAGACGATACAATAACTTCAAAAAAGAATTAGGTTTACTAAAGGGAAATACGTGCACAGCTCCATGCTATTTAACACTTAAAGAGATAGAGAAAATAATGGAGATATAAGGTGATATATGACAGAGTATATGAAGAGATGAATGTTATGTAGATGCTTGTCATAAAGGGTGTTCATGCAACATTACTCTTCATCAAAATCCTTGAAAATAAAGAGCACCAATTGAATGCAAGCACACATATACGTTGGGGAAAACAAATGAAGAATGGAAAATGGAAGACGTACTTGGCCCACGAGGGTCCTCATGAGGGTTTTCCTCAACCTATTATCATCGTGCTCCGTGACCCTCATCTGCTGCCTCATGATCTCCGCCGCCGTCATGGGTCGCCGCGGCCTGAACGACGGTACGGTGTTCGAGAGAGGACTGCCGGGGGCACCGACAGGCGAGGAGGGCGTGGAGGAGCCGCCATTGCTGACCATTCTCCGGGAAGGACTCCTCTTCACCATCCTCAACCCCAACATCTTCTTCACCCTGCTCGTAGGCTTCGCAACCACCTGGCCCGGCTTCCCCCCTTCTCCTCCGCTGCCGTTGCCCTCATGGTTCGAATAAAACGTGAGGGCGTGGCGCCCCCCGAAGCCCGGCGAGGACCGGCACGACGTAAAGAATATCTCGTAGGCCGTCTCCCTCACTTGGTCATCGTCGAGGCCGTGGAGCTTGCCGAAGGGGCAGGAGAGGGCGGCGGCGTCGTGGCGGCGCTGGCTGTGGAGGTGGTAGTCCAAGCGGGAGGAGGTCGCGGAGGGGTAGGACTCGCGGCGGGTGTGGTGGCCCATGCGAGCGGGTGAGGTGGAGGGGGTTTGGGGTGTCAGAAGAAGAAGTGTGGCGCGAAAGAGTGAGGGAAGAGGAAGTGCATTTTGTTGGGGTTAAAAGGGAGGGAGAGGGATGGAAGGGGTGGTGGCGTTGCATGTTGTTATGCTGTTATAGTTAATGTGACAGCAGTTTCATGGGAGGATCAGAGATTATGGTTATGGGTGTGCCAACGTTGTCACCAGCGAAGAAAACGACGTGGTGTGGTGTACGTGTGCATGCATGTATTTTCCTTTCCCTTTTTAGTGCTTTTTTGTCGGAGGGAAAAGCTTTTGAATTGGCTTGAGAAAGAACAAAGGGAAGCAACTACTGTAGCATTTTCATATCTCAAGTGCCTCTTTTTGTGTCTGTTTTTTTTTTTTTTTTTTTTTAATTTAGCATTTTTTTTTTTTTTTTTTTTCTTTTTTTTTTTTTTTTTTTTTTTTTTTTTTTTTTTTTTTTTTTAACTAAGCCAATGTTTATCTCAACTCATTCCACACATCCCTACCTTCTCTTTGTCATTCAGATCCTTCTGTGCTTGCCTTAATTTAACTCATTAACCTATTTAAAGGATAAATTTGTTAATTTGCACGAAAATAATAAAAATAAATATTCTTCACAAGACTTTTTTTGAAAATTAAAGTTGAAGTTTCAATTAATGTTTACCGTGGTTAATAATGTAATTGCTGTCAAAACTCGACAGGATCAATCAGTCCAACTGAAACGGGCTAAATCTATGTTCAAATCTTACATAAACTAGATTTTATTTTAACTGCCATATAACCGGACAAACTGATCATCCAGAAAAATCTAAAAATTCAAGGAATTGAGAGATTTAATCAACTCACTGCAAAGATGTGTTTTTTCTTGTTCTGGTTGGATTTTTTAAGAGACTTGTAGTTGTTAGTAGATTTTAAGCAAATATTTCATGTACACTTAAATTAATGAATTAAGTCTTAACAACATTCAAAGAGAGAGAAAATAATATAGCTTTATAAAATATACTATGTAATGAGAAAAAAGAAATAAAAGTTATATATGTTTGTTTAAAAAAATTTATGTATCTTATTGTTCTAAATTTTATTTATTAGTTATGAAAATAAACATGTTATATTTGTTTGTTTTCATATCTAACTTACTTTTGTTATAAATGACACTTTCATGCCTATTCGTAGAAATACACAGAAAGTTCAAAATCCTATAAATAAAATATTAATTTATTATTATAGAAAATTTCGGTTCACATTTCCTTCTCACATGCGAGGATTTGAGGGATATATGGATTCTTATATATATTATAATTGAATTTTATTTTGATTTATTAATATTTTTATTTATATTATAATAAAATAAATATAATTACTTTTATGATAAAAAGAATATTAATTATTATTACTATTAATAATTATTATTAATAAAATAATAATAATTTATTAAAAATTATGAAATAATATAATAAAAATAAATTTATAATTTTACAATTTTATTATTAAAAAATATAAAAATATCTATAACATCTGTTACAATATGTACAAACTTTCATAAACTTTTCACTCAAATCTTACTATTTTTTCTTAATTCAAACAACCTAACTTTTCACTCAGTTTCATTTCAAATAAACTCAAATTCATTCTCTCAGATCCATTCTCTAATCCAAACAAAGTCTGAATTTGAGGAAGTGAATTTGAGATGAAAATGTGTGAAAAATTAGGTTGTTTAGGTTAAGAGAAAGATAGTAAGATTTGACTGAAAAGTTTGTGAAAATTTATGAATGACGTAATAGATGTGATATATATTTTAATATTTTTTAATATATAAAATAGTAAAATTATAAATTTATTTTTATTAATATTATTTAATAATTTTTAATAAATTATTTTTATTTTAGTAATAATTAAATTATTTTTATCATAAAAATAATTACATTTATTTTATTATAATATAAATAAAAATATTAATAAATAAAAATAAAATTCATTTATATATATATAAGAACTCATACATCCCTCAAATCCTCGCTTGTGAGAAGGGAAAGTGAGGCATAATTTTACAATATTAAATTAATATTTTATTTATAGAATTTTGAATTTTTTCTACATTTCTTTAATAATCATCCGTATGCGATAATCCGTCATAAAAAACAAACAGGACATAAGAGACTGATGGGAATGGATTACACAAAATATGATAAAAAAAACTAAACCTATCTAAACAAGTTAATTTAATTAATTCAATAACTAAAAGTAAAATATTTTTAAATTAGTGCGACAAAAATAAAATGAAAAATTTAAATAAAATATAATTGGATTTAAAAAGCTTTTAAAAGTAAATATGTAAAAGCTCATTAATTTTTTAAATTAATAAATGAACACGAGGAACTCGAGTCAAGAAAACAAAATTCACGTAGGAGTGGAAGGAAGGGAAAAAATTCAGGATGGCGCCCAACGTTGTTGGACACGACGCTGCTTGACCCGAGGCTACTTGTCATAATTGCGCACAGTGCCACTAAATTTACACTGGACTCCACTAGGGCTGAGAGCCACTAGAGTAAATTACACCCAACAGAGAGCGTCTAGCGCTGCAAATGTGACTAACCTGGTGTATTTAAGATGTTTCTACGTTAGAGTTTTTGGATTTGATATTTTAGTTTATTGATATTAACATTAGTTTGAAAAAAAAAATTAGTGATTGTATGTATGAGAAGGGTTTGGTGTAGTCCGATCTTAACAATAATATTTCTAACCTTGTCCACATTCTAAGTGTGCGATAAAGTTCAAAACTAAATTTAACAGCTTTTGCATAGTTTTATTTTCTTGTCAATGAAGGTAGAGTGCTAACATTTATATAAGGTATATGGTATTTCAAAATGCTTCTTATACATGTTAAAAAAGCACTATATAAATACAACTAATTATATAACAAAGTCTAAATTAAAATATTATGGCCTTTCAGCTACATCTGTATCTGCTCGTATATGTAATACAATCATCGTAATTCACAACATAACAAGAAAAACAGAGATAAGTTATTAACATAAAATTTTAACATACTAAAGTATAATTAAAATGAAATAATTAGATTTATAATTAATATACAAACATCGCAATACAAAATACAAATATCAACTACTACATCTTCATTTTCATACCAATAACAATATCAACAATTATATAACCACACATGGATCTATACATCAAAGATATTTAACAGACATCTTCCGAAAGTCTAGTATTAAGTAAGTTTTACCAGAGGCTAACATTTAATCCAATACGCAAGACTTAAATTTACAAACGAATCTACGAGAAAGGATCGGGGTAAGTCCAAACATCCAATACTTTATATCTATAAGCGGTCATAGTGTGTATGAACTCCCTCACCAACTTCTTACTACCTGATATCTTAGTCTACATGACTTAGATTATCAATGAAATTAGAGAATCCTTGTTAAAACGTAGTTGTCAATACTTGATACACTATCAAGCAAGAACTCATTCATTATCCTAAATGTATGACCTCAATTTCATGCATGTTTCATCATTCACATTAATACATATGATTTAGAATTTTCATAATTCACAACATTTAAGAACCTCTTCAACATAAAAAACAACATTTAAATACCACACTATCAAAATACAATATCTCTACATTTTCAAACAACATACAATCAATAAATTTTCATCAATCACATCTTGGCAAGAAATTTGGGACTTGTAACCACGTTACCTCCACATCCTAATCACCTAGCCTAGGGTATTACAGAAAGATTAAAGTTAGCTTCCCTTATAACAGGCTTTCATGAAATTTTTTCTGACCTTACCCCATCAAACGTTGCATCAGCGAGGTCGCTTATGAATTGGTGTTGTCACCCTTTTCTCGAATCACCTTGTTTTTTAGATCTCCCTCCTAAAACCTTACCATGGCTTGAAACTGCCATCCACATTTCACCACCCTCTAAGCATGACACTCCCTCACCACATTACACTCTGTCACAACCAGGATCACAACGGGGACGACGATCCAAAGAGAAAATAATTTTGAAAATAAAAGAAGGAGAATGGAGTTGTCACTGTAGTTTATTATGGAAAACTATAGGAAAAAAACCAAAGATAAGATTGTTGTCTGGGAAACCGGATTTAGGGTCTGAGAGTAGGTTACGCGTAAGGAAGGTACTAGCACCCCCACAACGTCCATCCTAAGACAATACCTTTAATTAAATGAGTGTGGTCTTTGAAAATATTTATTTTCCCCAAAAAGAAACAAGAATGAAAGTAAAAACAAAGATTTTTTTTTTTTTATTTTGGCGCCCAACAAGGATTGACCTTACTCCTACGTATTTTCATCCATGATGAAAAATTAGGGTTTACATAGTTCTAGATAAGAATTGTTAGCTGATGTTTTGCTATTTTTTTTAATTTAGAAAATTTAATATTTTTTATTTTTGAAATTTTTATTATTTTTATTCATATTTTATAATTTTATTATCAATTTACCAACAAATTCTTCAATGGATAATTTGGCATTAAATCCGTCAGTAATTATCGTCAGATTAAATTCGTCAACAAATTTGTCAATAAATTGACCGCAAAGTTTTCTGTCGTGATGAGGTTTTATCGACAAAAAAAATTTCGTCGGTAATTTTTTGTTGGTATTTTACATTTTTCTTGTAGTGTTATAAGCTCGTGCTAATGTTGCCTAATTATACAAATGAATAGAAATAAGAGCTATTGGTTTAGGCCACAGTGGTATCTCATGTAGTGTTATTTCACATAATCATTCACCTTTTTTTAATGTTGAGGCTAATGCAATAAACTCTTATTCCATGGTAGAACTAGATATTAAAGTCTACTTCCTTAAAGCCCGTGAGATTGCACCACCAGCAAGTGTGAAGATCCATCCACTTGTAGAAGCATGATCTTGATCTTTTACAATTCAACTTGAATCTGAGAACCCTTCTAAAATTGAAGGATATCTACTATAGCATAAGCCATAGTTGATACTTTTCTTTAAATTTTAAAACTCTTCGAATTGCAAACCAATGCAATTCGCTTGGGTTACTTGTAAATCTACACAAGTTGCATATTGCCAATGCAATGTCTGGCCTAGTACATGTCATTGCATACGTCAAACATCCAATTAATTTAGAATACTCCAATTGTGAAACTGGATTGTTAGTATTCTTAACTAGCTCTACACTTGGATCAAGCAATATGGATATTGGGACACAATCAGTATGATTGAATCTTTTTGAGAACTTTCTCTATATAATGAGATTGAGTAAGAGTACTACTCTCATCATCTCTAACAATCCGAATTCCAAGAATGACATTTCCTTGTGCCATGTCTTTCATGTCAAATTCGCTAGACAAAATTCTTTTAGTCAACTGTACTTGATATAAGTCAATTCCAAAAATTAGCATGTCATCCAAATCGAGACAAATAATGACATCATTTCCTTTTCCATCAAATTTGGTATATACACACTTGTTTGATTCATTTACATTGAATCCATAGGCAAGTATCACCTAGTCAAATTTTTGGTGTCCTTGCTTTGGAGCTTGCTTCAATCCGTATAAATATTTTTGAAGTCTACACACTTTCTTTTCTTGACCAGACATAACAAACCCTTTGGTTTGTTCCATATATATTTCCTCATCCAATTCTCCATTTAAGAATGCAGTTTTTACATCATGTGGTGGATAACCAACTTGTATATAGTTGTAATAGCTATAAGCAAACTGATTGTAACAACACTAAATACATGTGAATAGGTATCAAAATAGTCTATTTCATGCTTTTGGGTAAAATTCTTGGCGACCAACCTGACTTTGTGCCTTTCAACAGATCCATCAACTCTTCCTTTCCTTTTAAAAAGAAGGTTGCGTTCAATAGATTTACATCCAGGAGGTAGATCAACTAAGTATTATTTGACATTAATGAATCCTTCTCATCGTTTAACGCCTCTTTCCAGAAAGTTGCATCTTGATCTTTCATTTCTTCCTCAAATGTTTGAGGATATGGAATTTGTCTAATCACCAATTCTCTATTCCCTTAACAAAGAAGGTAAAGAAATCATAACCAAAAAACTAAACCTTTCGAGCTCTTTTGCTTTTTTGAAGTTCAATTACTTCTACTATGTCTTGGTCATTTTCAGTTTCCACGACCAGATCCCCTATTTGTGTTTCTACGAGAAATTTTCTGAGAAGTTTTTAAATCCATTCTCATAAAAAATTACATCCCTTGATTCAATTATGAAATTTACTGACACTGAATCATTTGTTTTGGTGACCACAAACCGATATGCCTTACTGTGTTGCGCATATCCAATGAATATACACTCCACTCCTCATTCACCTAATTTCTTCCTTTTAGGTTCAGGTACTTGAACCATTGCTCTACAACCCCAAACTCTTAAATAACTAAGATTTGATTTTCACTTATTCCAAAGCTCATGCGGAGTGACCTTATTTCTTTTCTATGGAACTCGATTTAGAATTTGGCATGCAGTTAGCAATGCTTTACCCCAAAATTTGCTACTCAAACCTAAGTTTGATAACACTAAATTAAAAATTTCGGTTAAAACTTAATTTTTCCATTCTGCCACGCCATTTTGTTGTGGCGTATATGGAGTTGTTGTCTCATGGACTATTCTATTGTTTCAAACAACTTTGGATCATAATATTCTCCTTCTTTATCATACCTTAAACATTTAATAAAGGTCTCACAATACAATTTAGTATTAGCCTTGTATGCTTAAAACTTTACCAGTGCTTCATCTTTTAAATGTAATAAATACACATAACATAATTTGCTATAATCATCAATAAATGTTATAAAATATTTCTTTCCTCCTAATTATGGTGTACAATGCATATCACATATATCAGAATGAATCAATTCAAGTAATTTTTAATTTCTTTCAACTTTAGGAAAAACATTTCTTCTAATTTTTGTTTTCATGCGTGTATCACAATTTTCTTCACTTTTATTAAAGAAAGGCAATAATTCCATATTCACCATATCATATAGTTTTGAAATTAATATGTCCTAATCTATGGTGCCATAAAAATGAAGAAGACTCAACAATATAAGCAAAAACAACATTTTATTTGAAATTGCAAGTACATTTAGTTTAAACATTCCCTCACAGGCATACCATTTTCTTACAAACATGCCACCCTTGGACAACACAAACTTATCAGCCTCAAACACAAGTTTAAAGCCAAACTTGTTCAACAAACTACCTGACACTAGATTCTTCCTCACTTCTAGCATCTAAAATACATTAGTTAAAGTTGCAATTTTTCCAGAAGTAAATTTCAATACTACATTGTCAATTCCTTTAACATGAACATGAAAAGTGGCGGAATCCCCCATATATAAAACACTGTCTTCATCTACTGCCTTCATGGTCTTGAAGAATCTTTTGTTACTACAAACATGTCAAGTAGCACCAAAATCAATCCACCAAGCCATGTCATTTTCAACTATATTAATTTCAAAGAGAACAACAATGAGTTTGTCATAATTTGTTGCATTATTAATTGTATTAGAAGCATGCTGCTTCCCTTTCTTTCTCTTATAGAAATGACAATCCGACTTGAAGTGGCCATCTTTTCCACAAAACTAACAAGTTATCTTTTTCCTCTTATGACTCTGCTTTTTTAATCTTGGCTTTGTAGACCCGCCAGCCTTGTCGAAAGGCCTCTTGTGCGACTAATTCTTTGCCTGTTTAGCCTCTAACACATGCACCTTTGAACTGAGCATACTGCTACTTTTCATTTTCCTGCATTCGACATTCCTCTTCTACACGAAGATGGTTAGCAAGATCATCACGAGAAATATCCTCTTTCTTATGTTTCAGAGTTCGTTTAAACTTGGTGACAATTTATCAATAATAGAAGATACAATAATAGTTCATCCATATATAAATTAGTTGAGTAAAATGATTAAGGATCTTTTCCAGTTCATGAAATTTTTCCATCACAGGTTGCTCATCAACCATTTTAAAAGTATTAAAATTTGAGACAAGAAATTTCTTACTAGTTGCATCTTCTTTCATGTACCTCGTCTCCAATTTTTCCCATAACTCGTTGCCAGACTTCACATTGTAGTATAGGTCAAATAGTGAGTCCCTCATTGCATTCAGAATACGTCTCCTACACATATAGTCATTAGTTTCTCACTTTTTCCTCCTCCTTAGTTGATCAATGATTTCATTTTTAGATTTATCGGGCCTTGGTGTGTTAATAACATACACCAAATGAAGCGAAGTTAGTAGAAAAAGAACTCGTTTATGCCATCCTAGGAAGTGCCCCCATTAAAATGATCCAATTTGACCATGTTTGCAGCCATGTCCTTAATTGAAGCCATCACACAAAATATTTCTTTAGATTGTTAATACAAAATGGTAATGATGACTTCAAAATATGTAACAAATGCCACTTTTCTATAAAGATATTTACCCTTTATACTACACGAGTCAACAAATTTCTTCAGATAAAATTTCCTTTTTGTACTGGAGTGAAAACAGTTATACAAGTTCTTATGATATCTTTTCTTGAGTTGTTAGTATAAAATATAAAACTAAACGTTCAAAACCTTTAAGAAACAGTTTAAAAGCTTAAAAAACACTAATTAACAACTTCAATAACCTCTAAAAAAAATCAATTAACGGTATTTAATTACATGACACAGACGACTTTTTTTAAATATTTAACAATATATATGCACAAATATATATATATATATATATATATATATATATATATATATATATATATATATATATATATATATATATATATATATATATTTTTTTTTTTTTTCTTT